>Ga0255097_1000046_pt1 | contig 102141 bp, 94 predicted proteins | sample Colum_Atlam_RepB_2_FD_188436 | JGI IMG/M metagenome (GOLD analysis project Ga0255097, IMG submission 188436) | Freshwater microbial communities from Columbia River, Oregon, United States - Colum_Atlam_RepB_8d | ecosystem: Environmental > Aquatic > Freshwater > River | place: USA: Oregon...
CCGACACCTCTATCTTAACTGCCATTGGGAATGATTACAGCTTCGAGGATGTATTTAGTAAACAGGTTCGTGGCATTGGACGGGCAAACGATATTTTGATTGCAATCTCCACATCCGGCAATTCTAAGAATGTGATTAAAGCAATTGAGGCGTCTAAAAAAATAGGTATTCATATTATTGCGTTGACGGGTAATGGCGGAGGAAAGATGGCTAGCTTATTAAGTGGAGAGGATGTTCATTTGTGCGTTCCTGCTTCTCGCACAGCGCGTATTCAAGAGACACATTTATTATTGTTGCATTGCCTCTGTGATGGAGTTGACCATGTTTTATTTGATGAGGAATAAAAATGCCCCGATGGATTAATGCTGTATCTCTTGCGCTCATAGCTACCCAACTTTCTGCTTGCGGAGTTTTTATTGTTGGTGGCATGGTTGGCGGCGCAACCATTTTGGCCGATCGAAGAACGTCTGCTGTACAAGCCATCGATTTGGGAATTGAGCTTGAGGCAAACAGCCAGCTCGCAAGAAAATTTGGTGATAACGCCCATATTGTGGTCGTATCGTTTAATCAAAAAGTGTTGTTAATTGGCGAAGCAAAAGACGAGCCCATAAAAAATCAAGCAAGCGCTGATGTAAAGGCAATGAAAAATGTGCGCTCCTTATTTAATGAAATCATTATTGGACCTAACAGCACGTTCGGCGCGCGGGCTAGCGACTCTTATCTAGCCTCGAGCATTAAGACACAGCTTGTCTTTAGCGCGGACATTCCTTCAAACTCGATGAACATATCGGTGGAGGGTGGCCGAGTTTATTTGATGGGGATGCTAACCCAACAAGAGGCAGATAAAGCCAAGCAATTGGTTAGTAAAGTAAACGGGGTAAGACAAGTTATTGCCTTTTTTGACATTATTTCTGAGGCAGAAAAGCAGCGCCTAGAAAAAGAGGGTAAGGCCAGAACATCCCAGCCGGATACTAATCCGACTACAAATTAAGCAAACTTTCACCCTCTTCAGCCTTGGGAAAAGTTTATTTGGAGGCAGGCAAGAAAAAATAGAAATTGGCTCTCAAAACTAAGGGTTTACACTTAATTTATAGAGCATTGATTTTCAGACTTTTGGGTTTCGCAGAATCCTACGCACATAAGCCCTTGATTTTATAAAAGGCTTACAAAAAACACCTGCTTTTTTGTAAGAAAGTAATGAAATAATCGTGAGAAGGTGTTGACATATATCTAAGGGTATGTCATAGTCATGGACTTCGCTGATTTTTCGTAGTTTTGGGTCAGCCTTCTTTAAAAATTAGTCAACCGATAATTGTGGGTACTGAGTAAAGGCATCCAGTCCTTCGGGACAGATGTAAATAAACAGTACTCATAGACAGTAAAAAGATTTGGTTTTATTACCAAGTCAATTTCTTGAATGAGTGCGACGAACCGCAAGGTTCACAGGAATTAAACTGAAGAGTTTGATCCTGGCTCAGATTGAACGCTGGCGGCATGCCTTACACATGCAAGTCGAACGGCAGCACGGGTGCTTGCACCTGGTGGCGAGTGGCGAACGGGTGAGTAATACATCGGAACGTACCTTATCGTGGGGGATAACGCAGCGAAAGTTGCGCTAATACCGCATACGCCCTGAGGGGGAAAGCGGGGGACCGTAAGGCCTCGCGCGATTAGAGCGGCCGATGTCTGATTAGCTTGTTGGTGAGGTAAAAGCTCACCAAGGCGATGATCAGTAGCTGGTCTGAGAGGACGATCAGCCACACTGGGACTGAGACACGGCCCAGACTCCTACGGGAGGCAGCAGTGGGGAATTTTGGACAATGGGGGCAACCCTGATCCAGCAATGCCGCGTGAGTGAAGAAGGCCTTCGGGTTGTAAAGCTCTTTTGTCAGGGAAGAAACAGCAGCTCTAACACAGACTGCGAATGACGGTACCTGAAGAATAAGCACCGGCTAACTACGTGCCAGCAGCCGCGGTAATACGTAGGGTGCGAGCGTTAATCGGAATTACTGGGCGTAAAGCGTGCGCAGGCGGTTATACAAGACAGGCGTGAAATCCCCGGGCTTAACCTGGGAATGGCGTCTGTGACTGTATAGCTAGAGTGTGTCAGAGGGGGGTGGAATTCCACGTGTAGCAGTGAAATGCGTAGATATGTGGAGGAACACCAATGGCGAAGGCAGCCCCCTGGGATAACACTGACGCTCATGCACGAAAGCGTGGGGAGCAAACAGGATTAGATACCCTGGTAGTCCACGCCCTAAACGATGCTGACTAGTTGTTGGGAATTTACATTCTCAGTAACGTAGCTAACGCGTGAAGTCAGCCGCCTGGGGAGTACGGTCGCAAGATTAAAACTCAAAGGAATTGACGGGGACCCGCACAAGCGGTGGATGATGTGGATTAATTCGATGCAACGCGAAAAACCTTACCTACCCTTGACATGTCACTAACGAAGTAGAGATACATTAGGTGCCCGTAAGGGAAAGTGAACACAGGTGCTGCATGGCTGTCGTCAGCTCGTGTCGTGAGATGTTGGGTTAAGTCCCGCAACGAGCGCAACCCTTGTCTTTAGTTGCTACGAAAGAGCACTCTAAAGAGACTGCCGGTGACAAACCGGAGGAAGGTGGGGATGACGTCAAGTCCTCATGGCCCTTATGGGTAGGGCTTCACACGTCATACAATGGTGCGTACAGAGGGTTGCCAACCCGCGAGGGGGAGCTAATCTCTTAAAACGCATCGTAGTCCGGATCGTAGTCTGCAACTCGACTACGTGAAGCTGGAATCGCTAGTAATCGCGGATCAGCATGTCGCGGTGAATACGTTCCCGGGTCTTGTACACACCGCCCGTCACACCATGGGAGTGGGTTTTGCCAGAAGCAGTTAGCCTAACCGCAAGGGGGGCGATTGCCACGGCAGGGTTCATGACTGGGGTGAAGTCGTAACAAGGTAGCCGTATCGGAAGGTGCGGCTGGATCACCTCCTTTCTAGAGAATGATGCTGGAGCTTTAGTGCCCACACTTATCGGTTGACAAAAAACGCCACGGGTCTGTAGCTCAGCTGGTTAGAGCACCGTCTTGATAAGGCGGGGGTCGTAGGTTCAAGTCCTACCAGACCCACCATCAAGGGGGCATACAGACCGCGGTCGATGGGGGATTAGCTCAGCTGGGAGAGCACCTGCTTTGCAAGCAGGGGGTCGTCGGTTCGATCCCGTCATCCTCCACCATCATTAAATGTCAAAACAAAGCATTGATGCAGTGTTTTGTTTTGCCATTTATGGCTGTTCTTTAACAATTTGAGTAAGCAATGCGTTTGATGCATCTTTGAGAGTGCATCAAACAACAAGTAATATGGGTAGTGATTGAATCATCAGTAATACAAATGAGTTTTATCAAGTTTGGATTACGGCAAACATGTCAGAAGTAGAAGTAAAACCTGTAACAGGTACTAGTAATGGTGCTCGTTATAGGATCAAGTGAATAAGTGCATGTGATGGATGCCTTGGCGATTACAGGCGATGAAGGACGTTGTAGCCTGCGATAAGCTTCGGGGAGCTGGCAAACAAGCTTTGATCCGAAGATTTCCGAATGGGGAAACCCGCCGCTTTTGCGGCACCCACATCTGAATACATAGGGTGTGTGGAGCGAACCTCGTGAACTGAAACATCTAAGTAGCGAGAGGAAAAGACATCAACCGAGATTCCCAAAGTAGTGGCGAGCGAAATGGGATCAGCCTTCTAGTGATAGCACAACATTTAGCAGAACGGAATGGAAAGTCCGGCAATAAAGGGTGATAGCCCCGTATGCGAAAAGTGATGTGTGGTACTAGGCTAGAGACAAGTAGGGCGGGACACGTGAAATCCTGTCTGAACATGGGGGGACCATCCTCCAAGGCTAAATACTCGTAATCGACCGATAGTGAACAAGTACCGTGAGGGAAAGGCGAAAAGAACCCCGGGAGGGGAGTGAAATAGATCCTGAAATCGCATGCATACAAACAGTAGGAGCCTCGTAAGGGGTGACTGCGTACCTTTTGTATAATGGGTCAGCGACTTACATTCAGTAGCAAGCTTAACCGCATAGGGAAGGCGTAGCGAAAGCGAGTCCGAATAGGGCGCTAGTTGCTGGGTGTAGACCCGAAACCAGTTGATCTATCCATGGCCAGGTTGAAGGTGCGGTAACACGTACTGGAGGACCGAACCCACTAACGTTGAAAAGTTAGGGGATGAGCTGTGGATAGGGGTGAAAGGCTAAACAAAACTGGAAATAGCTGGTTCTCTCCGAAAACTATTTAGGTAGTGCCTCGTGTATCACCATAGGGGGTAGAGCACTGTAATGGTTGTGGGGTCCATTGCGGATTACCGCGCCATAGCAAACTCCGAATACCTATGAGTGTAAGCACGGGAGACAGACATCGGGTGCTAACGTCCGGTGTCAAGAGGGAAACAACCCAGATCGCCAGCTAAGGTCCCTAAAATTGGCTAAGTGGGAAACGAAGTGGGAAGGCTAAAACAGTCAGGAGGTTGGCTTAGAAGCAGCCATCCTTTAAAGAAAGCGTAATAGCTCACTGATCGAGTCGTCCTGCGCGGAAGATGTAACGGGGCTAAGCCAGTTACCGAAGCTGCGAATCACGTAAGTGATGGTAGGAGAGCGTTCTGTAAGCCTGTGAAGGTGCGTTGTAAAGCGTGCTGGAGGTATCAGAAGTGCGAATGCTGACATGAGTAGCGATAAAGGGGGTGAAAAGCCCCCTCGCCGTAAGCCCAAGGTTTCCTACGCAACGTTCATCGGCGTAGGGTGAGTCGGCCCCTAAGGCGAGGCAGAGATGCGTAGCTGATGGGAACAAGGTTAATATTCCTTGACCGTCGTTAGATGCGATGGGGGGACGGATCGCGGAGAGTTGTCCGGGTGTTGGATGTCCCGGTTCCTGCATTGGAGATGGCTATTAGGTAAATCCGGTAGCGTAAATCAAGGGTGTGGGACGAGTGAGCTTGCTCACGAAGCAATTGGAAGTGGTTCCAAGAAAAGCCTCTAAGCTTCAGTCTAACGAGACCGTACCGCAAACCGACACAGGTGGGCGAGATGAGTATTCTAAGGCGCTTGAGAGAACTCAGGAGAAGGAACTCGGCAAATTTGTACCGTAACTTCGGGATAAGGTACGCCCAAGTAGCTTAACTGTGAACAACAGGAGGGCAAAAGGGTTGCAATAAAAAGGTGGCTGCGACTGTTTAATAAAAACACAGCACTCTGCAAACACGAAAGTGGACGTATAGGGTGTGACGCCTGCCCGGTGCTGGAAGATTAAATGATGGGGTGCAAGCTCTTGATTGAAGTCCCAGTAAACGGCGGCCGTAACTATAACGGTCCTAAGGTAGCGAAATTCCTTGTCGGGTAAGTTCCGACCTGCACGAATGGCGTAACGATGGCCACACTGTCTCCTCCTGAGACTCAGCGAAGTTGAAATGTTTGTGATGATGCAATCTCCCCGCGGAAAGACGGAAAGACCCCATGAACCTTTACTGTAGCTTTGTATTGGACTTTGAACAGATCTGTGTAGGATAGGTGGGAGGCTTTGAAGCAGGGTCGCTAGATCTTGTGGAGCCAACGTTGAAATACCACCCTGGTGTGTTTGAGGTTCTAACCTAGGTCCATTATCTGGATCGGGGACAGTGCATGGTAGGCAGTTTGACTGGGGCGGTCTCCTCCCAAAGCGTAACGGAGGAGTTCGAAGGTACGCTAGGTACGGTCGGACATCGTGCTAATAGTGCAATGGCATAAGCGTGCTTAACTGCGAGACTGACAAGTCGAGCAGATACGAAAGTAGGACATAGTGATCCGGTGGTTCTGTATGGAAGGGCCATCGCTCAACGGATAAAAGGTACTCTGGGGATAACAGGCTGATACCGCCCAAGAGTTCATATCGACGGCGGTGTTTGGCACCTCGATGTCGGCTCATCTCATCCTGGGGCTGTAGCCGGTCCCAAGGGTATGGCTGTTCGCCATTTAAAGAGGTACGTGAGCTGGGTTTAAAACGTCGTGAGACAGTTTGGTCCCTATCTTCCGTGGGCGCTGCAGATTTGAGGAAGCCTGCTCCTAGTACGAGAGGACCGGAGTGGACACACCTCTGGTGTATCGGTTGTCACGCCAGTGGCATTGCCGAGTAGCTATGTGTGGAAGAGATAACCGCTGAAAGCATCTAAGCGGGAAACTCGTTTCAAGATGAGATCTGCCGGGGCCTCGAGCCCCCTAAAGAGTCGTTCAAGACCAGGACGTTGATAGGTCAGGTGTGGAAGCGCAGTAATGCGTTAAGCTAACTGATACTAATTGCTCGTGCGGCTTGACCCTATAACTTTGATCGTTCGATCAGGGTTGTTATGCCAAGTGACGCATTCAAAATAAAGAAGCTGATTTGCACTCTATGAATTCGTTGCCTTGACCTTGTCAAGGCAGCAACAAGTTATGCCTGATGACCATAGCGAGGTGGTACCACTCCTTCCCATCCCGAACAGGACCGTGAAACGCTTCAGCGCCGATGATAGTGCGGATACCCGTGTGAAAGTAGGACATCGTCAGGCTCTTACAGCCCAAAAAGCCCATCTCGTGAGAGATGGGCTTTTTGTTTTTGGGCGACTTGTGGGCTAGAGGTTGATCAGTTCAGGGCCCATGCGCTGCATCACTTTGGCGCGCACCAAGTCATCCAGGAGCCGATCGATCCAGGCAGCAAATTCCTCTTGCGCGAAATGGCTTTCGTGCAAATTGCGCAAGTAAGCGCTGTCGGCTGACCACTGCGTGAAGTCGCCCAAGCTGATGCGCTGCAACTCCAGCAGTTTGAATTTCAACAGCACCTTTGCGGCATGGCTTGCGTGCTTGACGGGCTGTTGCTGAAACAGCGCGAGCCTTTCGCGCGCACGCACCAGGGCGTTCGCCACATCGGTGAACACAGCACCATGGCCCGGAACAATCACAGCAGGTTCAAGACTTTCAATCAAGCTCAAAGTCTCACCAATTTCTTTGAAGCCGCTTTCGCCCACAATCTCGGGGAACACCACGCCAAAGCCATGCTCCCACAGTGCATCCGCGGACAGCAAAACCCGGGAAGAAGGCTCAAAAAGAATCACGGAATGCGGGTCATGGCCAGGGGCTGCATGGACGGTCCAGGTGCGGCCCGCCAAATGGTGCGAAGACCCGGGCACCAAGACCCCGTCCACACGAAACCTGGGACAAGTTTGCCCCGTCGGCTCGTAGGTCAAGTCCACCGTGTTCCAAGAGCGCACCGCATCGGCCAGGCCGGGCGGGATCAGGGTTTGCATCGCGGGCCAGGCCGCTTGCAGCACAGAGTTGCCGCCGCAGTGGTCGCTGTGCAAATGCGTGTTGAGCAAGCGGTTCAAGGGCCGCTCGCCCAGCGCGTGCTGAACAAGGCTGAGGGTTTGTGCGCTGTGCGTGGTGTAGCCGCTGTCAATCAAGACAGTTTCATCGTCCCCCATCAGCAATACATTGTTGGATGACAGCCAGCCGCGCTCAAAAAAGCGCATGTCCGCAGGAAGCAAAGGGTGCAAAAGAATCTCAGTCAAAAATTAGTGGGGTGAACGCAATTCTCGGCGAAGAATTTTGCCGACATTGGTTTTGGGAAGCTCGTTTCGAAACTCTATGAATTTGGGCACTTTGTAGCCCGTCAGCTGTGAGCGACAGTAAGCAGCCACCGCTTCTTCTGTGAGCGCGGGATCCTTGCGCACCACAAACAACTTGATGGCTTCGCCTTGCTTGTCATCGGCCACGCCCACCGCCGCACATTCCAGCACGCCGGGGCACAGGGACACCACATTTTCCAGCTCGTTGGGAAACACATTGAAGCCGCTGACCAAAATCATGTCTTTTTTGCGGTCTACGATGCGTGTGTAGCCTCGCTCGTCCATGACGCCAATGTCGCCGGTTCGCATGAAGCCGTCAGCGGTGAAGGCTTTGAGGTTTTCTTCCGGTTGTTGGTAATAGCCTGTCATGACATTGGGGCCACGGATGCAGATCTCGCCCGTCTCTCCGACGGGCACATCCTGGCCCTCATCGTCTTTGATGGCAATGTCGATGCTGGGCAGGGGCAAGCCAATTGTGCCGCTGAACACGGTGGTGTTGATCGGGTTGTTGGTGCCGATGGCGCAGGTCTCGCTCATGCCCCAGCCTTCGACCATGGCACAGCCTGTGACCTTTTGCCATTCTTTGGCCGTGCCTTCGGAGGCGGCCATGCCGCCCGCTTGCGAAACACAAAGGGAAGAAAAATCCAGCGCTCTGAAATCGGGGTTCTGCAACAGCGCATTGAACAAGGTGTTGACCGCCGGCATCAAATGGAAAGGGCGACGCTTCAGCACCGCCACGAACTTGGGAATGTCGCGCGGGTTGGGAATCAGGGTCAACTGCGAGCCCCAGCGAATCGACAAGAAACACAGCGTCAGCGCAAAGATATGGTAGAGCGGCAAAGCGGCGATGCTGTTGGACTTGGAGACGTCGCCAATGCGTTTCAAGGCTGGCGAAAACCAGGCTTCCGCTTGCAAAATTGCCGCAATCACATTGCGGTGCGTGAGTACCGCCCCTTTGGACAAACCGGTCGTGCCCCCCGTGTACTGCAGAAAAGCCACCGAGTCCAAGTTGCTTGTGGCAGGCTGCATGCGCATTCCATGGCCTGCACTCAGGGCTTGCTGGAAGGTGGTGATGGTGCGGGTTTGGCCGTCTGCCGTGACCGCGGGCAAGGCATAGCGCGGCACCATTTTGGCCAGGTGCCGCACGGCAAAGGTGATCCAGCGACCGTACAGCGCGCCCAGCATGTCGCCCAAGGTCGCGACCACCACCACCTTCACTTGAGTGCGGTCCAGAATGGGTTGCAGGGTGTGCGCAAAATTTTCCAAAATGACGATGGCGGTGGCCCCCGAGTCCTTGAGTTGATGCTCCAACTCGCGGGCGGTGTACAGCGGGTTGACATTCACGCAGGTGAAGCCCGCCCGCAAAATGCCAGACATGGTGACTGCGAACTGCGGAATGTTGGGCAGCATCAACGCGATGCGCGCATCCTTCGCCAAACCCTGTTGCTGCAGCCAAGCACCCATGGCGGCCGAGTGCTGATCTAACTGGGCGAACGACATCCATCGCTCCATGCACACCGAAAAAGGGTTCTGCGCATGCTTTGCAAAAGAAGACTCGAGAAACTGCCCTAACGAGGTGAATGACTCAGGGTGGATGTCTGCAGGAACCCCGTCGGGGTAATGGGCTAGCCAAGGCTTGTTCATGATGTGGTCTCCAATCCGCATTCTCGGTGCAAAACAGCGGCGGTTGGATTGGGGCTTATCCCCCTGTGACAAGCCATTTCATGGTGTCTTTGCGAGAGAGTGTGCACATACATTTGCCCATCTAAGCGGCAAACTCTAAAGAAAACCGTCAGATCCCTTTGAAAAATCAGGGAAAACCCTTATCCTGAAGGTATGACCTTGATCCGGACCTTGCTCAAAACTTCGCTGGATACTGGACGCCAGATCCTCACCGGCCCGTTGTCGGGCGCGGTGGATGTGGCGCCCACGCAAGGCGTGATGGTGCCGATTTGCTCCTTGGGACCGGAGCAGCGGCCCCGCATCCTTCAACACCTGCTGGCCTTGGACCCGCAAGACCGCTACCTGCGCTTTGGCTATGCGGCCAACGATGAGCAAATTCAGCGCTATGTGGACGGCTTGCACTTCGAGCGCGATGAAATTTTCGGCATCTTCAACAGCCGATTGGACATTGTGGCCATGGCCCACCTGGCTTTGAATTTGGAGCCCGGCACCGAGGCCTGTGCCGAGTTTGGTGTGTCGGTGCAAAAGCGTTCGCGAGGCCGAGGCTATGGCGCGCGCTTGTTTGAGCGCGCGGCCATGCATGCGCGCAACGAAGGGGTGTTGCTGCTGTTCATTCATGCGCTCAGCGAAAACGTTCCCATGATCAAGATCGCCCGAAAATTTGGCGCGACAGTGGAGCGCGACGGCTCCGAAACCGAGGCCTATGTTCGCTTGCCGCATGCCAACTTTGACAGCCAATTGACCGAGCTGGTGTCCGAGCAGTTTGCCCAGACCAATTACGCCATCAAGGAACAAGTGCGACGTTTCCTGGATTTTTTGGCGCAGGTCCAAGAGGTGCGCCAAGGGGTGCGCGAGGCACGCCATCAGTCTGCCGAATAGCGCCAAGGCACAGCCCTTTGCCGGGCCTGGCTTGAACTGTCCTGACAATCCGCTATCCTTGCAGGATTGCAACTCACGCGGCCCCGGGGCCGCAACACTGTGGCTGAACCTCATTCGCGCGCGCATGACAAACAAGACAAGCGCAGCCTCATTCAAAAACTAACGGATTTCCTGCATCCGGGGCCCGATTCCCGAGAAGAACTTTTGGCGGTGTTGGCGCAAGCCGAGGACCGACAGCTGATTGGCTCCGAGAGCCGCGTCATGCTGGAGGGCGTGCTGCGCATTGCCGACATGACCGCCGGCGACGTGATGATTGCCGCGCCCCGCATGGACCTGGTGGACATTCAGGCCCCGATCGAGGACCTGCTCAACCAGGTGATCGACATTGCCCATTCGCGCTTTCCGGTGTTCGAAGGCGAGCGCGAAAACATTCTGGGGATTTTGCTGGCCAAAGACCTGTTGAAGTTACAGCGTGCGCCAGAACTCAACATTCGTGCGCTTCTTCGACCCGCGGTGTTTGTGCCAGAGAGCAAGGGCTTGGTGGATTTGCTGCGTGACTTCCGCGGCAACCGAAACCATCTGGCCATCGTGATCGATGAGTTTGGACGCGTGGCCGGCTTGGTCACCATCGAAGACGTGCTGGAGCAAATCGTTGGTGAAATCGAGGATGAGTTCGATACCGAGGCCGAAGCCGGCGATATTTTTGGCTTGGCAGACCGCACCTACCGTGTGGCTGGCAGCACGGCCGTCGAGCGCGTCAATGAAGCCTTCAATGTGACCTTGTCGGTGCGAGAGGGCGACGAAGAGTTCGACACCATTGGCGGCTTGATCGCCCATGAGATGGGCCATGTCCCGGTGCGGGGCGAAGTGCATGAGCTCGGTGGCTTGCGTTTCGAGGTGATGCACACCCGGGGTGGGGCGGTCAAATGGTTCCGGGTGTCCCCCGCCAGCGCGACAACGTGACAGGCGCCAGGGGACTGGCCGGCCTGGTCGTTGTCTCTGCCGTGGCGCACGCCCTGGCCATGGGCTGGCCCGGCACAGGCGCCGCCAGTGGCTGGCTTCAATGGCTGGCACTTGTGGGTTTGGCCTGGACGCTTTGCCGACTCACCTGCGCGCGACAGGCCGCGCTGTGGGGCGCTTGTTTTGGCACCCTCAGCTTGTCCGGCGCGACTTGGTGGCTGTTCATCTCCTTGAACACCTACGGCGGCTTGCCTGCCGCTTTGGCCGCCGTGTCCGTGCTGCTGCTGAGTGCGGCTTTGTCTTTGTATTTGGCCTTGGCGTGTGGCGTGTGGGTGGCCTGTCGCCCAGCCTTGAATTCGGTGTTGTCGCGGGTTCTCCTGTTTGCGGCTTGCTGGGGCTTGGCTGAGTTGGCTCGTGGCGTGTTTTTCACCGGCTTTCCCTGGGCTACAGCTGGCTATGCGCATGTCGATGGCGGCCTGGCCGCGCTGGCCCCTTGGCTGGGTGTGTATGGCATGGGCATGGTCAGTGCGGCTTTGGCCATGGCCTGTGCAGAGGGACTGACCCACGCCCAGGGGCGGCGCCCCTGGGCGAAGGCAGGCGCTGCCTGCGTGGTGGCCTGGATGGCCTGGCCCTATGTGCCGGCGCAACGCGCAGATGCCGTCCCGGTGCCGCAACCCTTGCGCGTGGCCTTGTTGCAAGGCCATGTGCCGCAAGATCAAAAATTCACGAACCAACGCGCCGCTGCCCTGCAGTGGTATGGGGCGCAGTTGACCCAAAGCAGCGCCGACCTGGTGGTGACGCCCGAGACCGCCCTGCCCATGGCCACGCAACATTTGCCCGAGGGGTATTGGCCGCAATTGGTGGGCCATTTTTCAGCGGGCGCACAGGCCGCTTTGATCGGGCTGCCGCTGTTGGAGGCGGGGCAGTACCACAACAGTGCCGTGGGCTTGCATGCGGGGGGCACCTACCGCTACGACAAGTCGCATCTGGTGCCTTTTGGTGAGTTTGTGCCGCCCCTGTTTCGTTGGTTCACCCAGATGATGAACATTCCCCTGGGCGACTTTGGCCGCGGCACGCCCACGCCGCCCACGTTCGATGTGGCCGGGCAACGACTGGCCCCCAACATTTGTTACGAGGATTTGTTTGGCGAGGAGCTGGCCGTCCGCTTTCGCGATCCGCTTCAGTCGCCCACCCTTCTGGTCAACATGAGCAACCTGGCCTGGTTTGGCAACACCGTGGCGCTGGACCAGCATTTGACCATCTCACGCCTGCGCACGCTGGAACTGGCGCGGCCCATGATTCGGGCCACCAACACGGGCACCACAGCCATCATCGACCACCGAGGGCAAGTCACGCACCGCTTGGCGCCTGAAACACGCGGTGTTTTGGTGGGGGAGGTGATGGGCCAAGCGGGGCCTTCCACCTTCTTCGCCTGGTGGGCGGGGCGTTGGGGCTTGAGCCCGTTGTGGAGCTTCTGCTTGGGCGTTACGGGCCTTGCGCTTGGGGTCCGTTGGCGAAAGAGCCAAAAAGCGGGCCTTTGACGGCCTGAAATGCCCTCCCAGGCCCGTAAAATCAACCCTTTCAGCTTCTGACTCCCTGAGGCTGCGCTTGCGGTGTCTGCCGCCGACCCCGATTTCGCTTTTATGCTGACTTTTCAACAAATCATTCTCAAGCTTCAGTCTTACTGGGACCAGCAGGGTTGCGCCTTGCTGCAACCCTATGACATGGAGGTGGGGGCAGGCACATCGCACACCGCCACGTTTTTGCGCGCCATCGGCCCGGAGCCCTGGAAGGCTGCCTATGTTCAACCCAGCCGCCGCCCCAAGGATGGCCGCTATGGCGAGAACCCCAACCGCTTGCAACACTACTACCAATACCAGGTGGTGCTCAAGCCAGCACCCGCCAACATCCTCGAGCTGTACCTGGGCTCTTTGGAGGCGCTGGGCTTCGACTTGAAAAAGAACGACATTCGCTTTGTCGAGGACGATTGGGAAAACCCCACCTTGGGCGCCTGGGGCTTGGGCTGGGAGGTCTGGCTCAATGGCATGGAAGTGACGCAGTTCACCTACTTCCAGCAAGTGGGCGGCATTGATTGCCGACCCATCACCGGCGAAATCACCTATGGCCTGGAGCGCTTGGCCATGTACCTGCAAGGGGTCGACAACGTCTACAACCTGCAATGGACCGAGGGCTTGAAATATGGCGACGTCTACTTGCAAAACGAGCAAGAGCAGTCGGCCTACAACTTCGAGCACAGCGATGCCGAGTTCTTGTTCACGGCGTTTGGCGCCCACGAAAAGCAGGCGCAGTACCTGATGGCGCAACAACTGGCTTTGCCGGCGTACGAGCAAGTGCTCAAAGCCGCTCACACCTTCAACCTGCTGGATGCGCGCGGCGCCATCAGCGTGACCGAACGCGCCGCCTACATTGGCCGCATTCGCAACCTGGCCCGAGCCGTGGCGCAGAGTTATTTTGAGAGCCGTGAGCGCCTGGGCTTCCCCATGGCGCCGCGTGAATGGGTCGATGCCATGACCCGCAAGACAGCCTGAACGGAATCGCTCTCATGACCACACCGCATCTCCTCGTTGAATTGTTTGTTGAAGAATTGCCGCCCAAGGCGCTTCAAAAATTGGGCGACGCCTTTGCCGGCGTTTTGTTTGAGCAACTGAAGTCGCAGGGCTTGGCGCTGGCCGCTTCAGACTTCATCGCCTATGCCTCACCGCGACGCCTGGCCGTTCTCATTTCCAATGTGCTGGCCAAAGCGGCCGACCGCGAACTCGAGCAAAAGCTGATGCCCGTCAGCGTCGGCTTGGACGCGCAGGGACAAGCGACACCGGCCTTGCTCAAAAAATTGAATGCACTGGGTGCTGGCGTGGAGGCGGTCGCCCAGTTGCAACGCAAGCCCGATGGCAAAGCTGAAGCCTTGTTCTACAAAAGCATGGTCAATGGCGCCAGTTTGGTGGAGGGCTTGCAACGCGCACTCGATGAGTCGATCGCCAAGTTGCCGATTCCCAAGGTCATGAGCTACCAGTTGGCGCAAGACTGTGAATTGCCCGGCTGGAGCAGCGTGAATTTTGTGCGCCCCGCGCATGGCTTGGTGGCCTTGCATGGCGACGCCATCGTTCCTGTCAAGGCGCTGGGATTGCGCGCAGGCCGCGACACACGCGGCCATCGCTTTGAGGCTCAAAAAGAAGTGATCTCCCTGGCGCAGGCACAAGACTATGCGGCCTTGTTGGCCTCGCAAGGCGCCGTGATCGCCAGCTTCACCGAGCGTCGCGCGGCCATTGCGCAACAACTGCAAGCCGCCGCGCTCGACGTGGGCGGCGGTGCGCGCCCCATCGAAGATGCGGCCTTGCTGGACGAGGTCACCGCCTTGGTCGAACGTCCCAATGTATTGACTTGCAGCTTTGAAAAAGAATTCTTGGCCGTGCCCCAAGAGTGCCTGATTCTCACCATGAAGGCCAACCAGAAGTACTTCCCCTTGCTGGATGCCCAAGGCAAGCTGACACACCAATTCCTGGTGGTCAGCAACATCCAGCCGGCCGATGCCAGTGCGGTGATTCAAGGCAATGAGCGGGTGGTGCGCCCCCGCTTGGCCGACGCCAAATTTTTCTTTGACCAAGACCGCAAAAAATCGCTGACCTCGCGTGTCGACGGGCTGGCCAAAGTGGTTTATCACAACAAGCTGGGCACGCAAGGTGAGCGCACCGAGCGGGTGCGCGCCTTGGCGCGCGGCATCGCCGGTTTGTTGGAACAGGCCGGCCACCCAGGCCTGTCCCAAGCCGCAGACACCGCCGCACAACTTGCCAAAACCGATTTGCTCACCGACATGGTGGGCGAGTTCCCTGAACTACAGGGCATCATGGGCGGTTATTACGCCCGCCATGATGGTCTGGGCGAGGACATTGCGCAAGCCATTGAAGACCATTACAAGCCACGCTTTGCCGGCGACGAATTGCCCCGCAACCTGGTGGGCACAGTGGTGGCCCTGGCGGACAAGCTGGAAACCTTGGCTGGCATGTTCGGCATTGGCAACCTGCCCAGCGGCGACAAAGACCCCTTCGCTTTGCGCCGCCATGCATTGGGCGTGATTCGCATGCTCAGCGAGCAGTCCTTGCCCTTGAATGTGTCCGACCTGCTGGGCTTGGCCTTCGAGACCTTAGCGGGCAAGCTGGCCCAAGACACCCAGGCTGCACAAGAGGCCTTGCTGGCTTTTGTGTTTGACCGCCTGGCCGGCAGCTTGCGCGAGCAAGGCTTCACTGCGCAAGAGGTGGATGCGGTGTTGTCGCTGCGCCCCGAGCGCTTGGGCGAAGTGCGTCGGCGCTTGGAGGCGGTGCGGGCCTTTGCCCAGCTGCCCGAAGCAGCGGCGCTGGCCGCTGCCAACAAACGCATCAGCAACATCCTGAAAAAAGCGCAGGAAGTGGACCCGCACGTCAGCGAGGTGTTGCTGCAAGAGCCGGCCGAAAAGAATTTGTTTGCGGCCATGCAAGCCACGACGCCCAAGGCTCAACAACAATGGGTGCAAGGCGACTACACAGCGTCCTTGCAAACCTTGGCCGCTTTGCGCGCGCCCGTCGACGCCTTCTTTGAGGACGTGATGGTGAATGCCGAGCAGCTGGACTTGCGCCTGAACCGACAAGGCCTGCTCAAACAATTGCATGTGGCCATGAACCGCGTCGCCGATTTGTCTCGGCTGGCGGCCTGAGGCAGCGTCACCATGCAGAACCTGAAACTGGTCATCCTGGACCGTGACGGCACGATCAACTACGACCGTGACGATTACGTGAAGTCCCCCGAGGAGTGGCAACCCATGCCGCACGCCCTGGAGGCCATTGCGCGGCTGAACCATGCGGGTTGGCATGTGGTGGTGGTGTCCAACCAGTCGGGCTTGGGGCGCGGCCTGTTCGATGTGGCCACGCTCAACGCCATGCACGCCAAGATGAACAAGTTGTTGGCGGCGGCGGGGGGCCGTGTGGATGCGGTGTTTTACTGCCCCCACAGCCCGGAGGAGCAATGTGCTTGCCGCAAACCCTTGCCCGGTTTGTTTGAGCAAATCGGTGAGCGCTTTGGCATCGACCTGAAAGGGGTGCCCTGTGTGGGCGATTCTTTGCGCGACCTGCAGGCAGGCCAAGCTCTGGGTTGCGCGCCCCATTTGGTTTTGACTGGCAAGGGCGAGCAATTTCGCCAACGCGATTTGCCCGCCACTTTCCCAGCAGACACCCGGGTGCACAACGACCTGAGCGGTTTTGTCGATTGGTTGCTGGGCGTGTCTGAAGACGGCGCACCGGCCCAAGCCAAAGCATGATGGCTTTTTTGCGCTCCACGGTTCACTTCGTCTGGTTGTTGCTGACCGTGGTGCCCTATGCCTTGTTCATTTTGGGCATGGCCGCTGCGGGCGTCAAAGGCCAGCGCCTGTACTGGCTGGCGGCGAAATGGCTGACCATGGCGATCCAAAGCGCGCGGGTTCTGATGGGCATCCAGTACCGCATCACGGGCATGGAAAACCTCCCCACTGGCAGCACCAGCCCGGCTGTCTTGTTGGTGAAGCACCAATCAACCTACGAAACATTTTTGATGCCGGCCATCATGCCGCACCCGCTGGCCTATGTGTTCAAGCGTGAGTTGCTGAGCATCCCCTTCTTCGGTTGGGCCATGGCGCGCCTGGACATGATTCACATCGATCGCAGCCAACGCGCCCAAGCCTTCACCAAGGTGGTGCAACAAGGGCGTGAGCTGCTGGCGCAAGGGGTGTGGGTCATCATGTTTCCCGAAGGCACGCGCATCCCACGCGGTGAAGCCGGTGTTTACAAAACGGGTGGCACGCGTCTGGCCATTGAAACCGGCGCGCCAGTGATTCCCATTGCCGTCACCTCCGCCAAATGCTGGCCGCGCAAGGCCTTCGTGAAGCATGCCGGCATGGTGGATGTGTCCATCGGCGCCCCTATTCCGACCCAAGGCCGAGAGCCGGAAGAGTTGATGCAGGAAGTCTCGCGCTGGATCGAGTCTGAAATGCGTCGCCTCGACCCCGACGCCTACCCCGACGAAGCTTCCTCACAGCCATGAAGCGCTTGGTGCAACTGGTCTTGGACTTGTTTGAGCCAGCTGCCGCGTCACCGCCGGCCACCTCCGAAGCGCCCAAGAGCTTGGGCGAACCGCATTTCGCGCATCCGCGGGCCAACCGAAAAATTGTGTTGTCCAACACCCCGGTGGCCTACGCCATGGTGCGCGCGCGCCGACGCACCATTGGCATGCTCGTGGGCCCCGATGGCTTGGAGGTGCGGGCGCCGCGTTGGGTGGGCATGGCGGAAATTGAGAGCACCTTGCGTGAAAAAAGCGACTGGATTGTGCGCAAGCTGGAAGAGATGCGCCAACAACAAGCCCAACAGGCGCAAGCGCAAATCGCCTGGGCTGAAGGCGCCGTGTTCCCGTACCTCGGGCAGCCCGTTCGAATTCGCCTGGGGCCCTCCGCATGGTCTGAAGGCGCTGGGGCCGTGCTCGAGCCGGGCGAGCCCATGCAGGGCAAAGAGGCTTGTTTGCACTTCGGCCTGCCCTTGACCGCCACGCCCGAGCAAATTCGGGATGCCACCCAAGCCTGGCTGATGCGCCAGGCACGGCGCGTGTTTCAAGAGCGCCTCAACCACTTTGCGCCGCAACTCGGCGTGACCTGGACCCGCCTGAGCCTCAGCAGTGCCAGCACGCGCTGGGGCAGTGCCAGTGCCAATGGGTCGATTCGCCTGAACTGGCGGCTAATTCACCATCGGCTTGATGTTCTCGATTACGTGGTGGTTCATGAACTGAGCCACTTGCAGGTGATGGACCACAGTCCACGCTTTTGGGACACCGTCAAGACCGTGCTGCCGGACTACGCGCAGCGTCGTGCCACCCTCAAGACGGAGACTTTGCCGCCGTGGCCGTGAAGCGGTACACGCCTTGCGCGTCCTGATGGCGCTGCAGCTGGCCGGCATGCCACAGCGCATGGATGTGGGCAATGGCTTCGCCCATGGCAAACGTGGTTTGGTGCAAATCCAAGGCGCGCTTGAACAACACCGGTAGCACTTGCATGGCCGTCAAGTCATGGCCGTCGCAGGCTTGCATGACGTCGTGCAGGCGGTCGCGGTGGTGGTCATGCAGTTGCTGGATGCGCTCGTGCAGGCCGGTGAAGGGGCGGCCATGCGAAGGCAACACCAAGGTGTCTGCAGGCAGGGGTTTGAAGCGGTCAATCGATGCCAGGAACTGGGTGAGCGGGTCGCCCTCGGGCTCCACTTCGTAAACACTCACATTGCTGCTGATGCGCGGCAGCACCATGTCGCCACTGATCAGCACCTTCAGATCCTCGCTGTACAGCGCAATGTGTTCTGGCGCATGGCCAAAGCCGTCAATGCATACCCATTCGTGCGCGCCAATGCGCAAGCGCATGCCGTCCATCAAGCGGCGGTAGTTCGCCGGCAGATCCGGCACCAAGTTGCGGTAGTAATTGGTGCGTCCGCCAATTTCAGCCAAGGCCTTGGCATCGGTCATGCCATGGGCGGCAAAGAAACGGGCGGCGGCTTCGCCGCCATTGCCACTGGTGCCCAAGGTGGCCACCCGGGCGTTGTAATAGTCCATGCCACTCATCCACAGCGGGGCTTGCCAGCGCTCGCACAGCCAATGCGCCAGGCCAACGTGGTCCGGGTGCATGTGGGTCACGATGACCCGCAAAATCGGCAGCCCTTCCAGCTGGCTTTCAAAAATGTCTTCCCACTGGGCGCGCGATTCCGGGCGGTCGATGCAGCAATCCACCACCGTCCAACCTTGGCGTCCGTTCAAGCTGTCGCGGATCAGCCATAAATTGATGTGGTCCAGGGCGAACGGCAGGGCCATGCGAATCCAGCGGATGCCCGGCGCAACCTCCAGCGTCTGGGCCGGTGGCGGCATGACGTCGCCCAGCGGGTAGTGAAGTTGCGCTTCTAAATGATTCATGTGCCCGATTTTCCTCCATAATTGACGTTTACGTAAACGTCAATTTGTCATCATGGCGACCACCTACTCCATCAGCGACCTGGCCCAGGAATTTGACCTGACGACGCGCGCCATCCGTTTTTACGAGGACATGGGGCTGCTGCAGCCCGAGCGTTCCGGCGCAGGCGGGCGCAGCCGTGTGTACAGCGCCCGCGACCGCACCCGCTTGCGCCTGACCTTGCGCGCCAAGCGGCTGGGCCTGTCCCTGAACGAGGCCAAGGAAATCATCGACATGTACGACAGCCCGCGCGACACTGTGCCGCAGCTGCAAAAGTTTCTGGTCATTCTGGCGGCCCACCGCCAGCAGCTCGAGGCGCAATTGCGCGAGGTCGAGGCCAACCTGGATGAAGTGAAAGTGCACGAAAAAGAAGCCCGCGCTTTGCTGGCCAAGCATGCCAAGAAAGCCACGGAGAAAGCATGAGCACATCCCCACACGACACGGCATCCACGCCTTTGTGGGATCGGATCCACCAGAGTTTTCTGCGCCAGGGCATGATGCAGCAGCTGGGGGCGCGGTTGGACCGCGTCGCGCCTGGCGAGGTGGACATTGCCTTGCCTTATTCTGACCGCGTGACCCAACAGCAAGGCGGGTTTCATGGCGGCGCCATGGGCGCCTTGGCCGACATTGCCGGAGGCTATGCAGCCCTGACCGTGGCGCCTGAAGGCATGGAGGTGACCACGGTGGAATACAAAATCAATTTTCTCGCCGCCTTCCAAGGCGGCGAGTTGCGTGCCACGGGCAAAGTGCTGCGTGCAGGCAAGCGACTGATCGTGACCTCGGTGCTCGTGCAACATGTTTCGACAACAGGCAAGTCATCGGACTGCGCCGTGATGCAGCAAACCGTGATGCCGGTTCCCAAAACCTACGACTGAACCCTATCTGACCGACAAGCCAGGAGAACTGAATGAGCAACTTACCCGGACTGAATTTCCAACTCGGCGAAGACATCGATGCCCTGCGCGACGCCGTGCGCGAGTTCGCACAAGCCGAAATCGCGCCACGCGCCGCTGAGATCGACCGAACCGACCAATTTCCCATGGACCTGTGGCGCAAGATGGGCGATTTGGGCGTGCTTGGCATCACCGTGCCCGAGGCCTATGGTGGCGCCAACATGGGTTACCTGGCCCACATGATTGCCATGGAAGAAATTTCACGCGCCTCTGCCAGCGTGGGCCTGAGCTATGGCGCGCACAGCAATTTGTGCGTCAACCAGATCAAGCGCAACGGCACTGACGCACAGCGGCAGAAATACCTGCCCAAGCTGATCAGCGGTGAGCATGTCGGCGCTTTGGCCATGTCCGAACCAGGCGCAGGCAGTGACGTGATCAGCATGAAACTCAAGGCAGAAGACAAGGGCGGCTATTACCTGCTCAATGGCAACAAGATGTGGATCACCAACGGCCCGGATGCCGACACCTTGGTGGTCTACGCCAAGACCGAGCCGGAAATGGGCGCCCGTGGCGTCACCGCGTTCTTGATTGAAAAGGGCATGAAGGGCTTTTCGATTGCGCAAAAGCTGGACAAGCTGGGCATGCGCGGAAGCCACACCGGCGAATTGGTGTTCCAAAATGTGGAGGTGCCCGCCGAGAACATCCTGGGCGGCTTGAACAATGGCGCCAAGGTGCTGATGAGCGGCCTCGATTACGAGCGTGCCGTGTTGGCCGCCGGCCCGATCGGCATCATGCAGTCGGTGATGGACAACGTGGTGCCCTACATCCATGACCGCAAGCAATTCGGCCAAAGCATTGGCGAGTTCCAACTCATCCAGGGCAAAGTGGCCGACATGTACACCGTGTTGCAAGCCGGACGGGCCTTTTGTTACACCATCGGCAAAAACCTGGACTTGTTGGGCGCCGAGCATGTGCGCCAGGTCCGCAAGGATTGCGCCAGCGTCATTTTGTGGTGCGCCGAAAAGGCCACCTGGATGGCGGGCGAGGGCGTGCAAATTTTTGGCGGCAATGGCTACATCAACGAGTACCCCCTGGGCCGTTTGTGGCGCGACGCCAAGCTGTATGAAATCGGCGCCGGCACCAGCGAAATCCGGCGCATGCTGATCGGCCGCGAGCTGTTCGCGGAAACACTGTGATGGACACCCCAGCATGAGCGCCTCACTGCAACATTTGTTCGACAACAACCGTGCCTGGGCGGCGCGCCGGGAGCAAGAGCGCCCCGGGTTCTTCAACCAGTTGGCGCAGCAGCAAAGCCCCAAGTACCTCTGGATAGGCTGCTCTGACAGTCGCGTGCCCGCGAACGAAATCACCGGACTGGACCCGGGCGAGGTGTTTGTCCACCGCAATGTGGCCAACGTGGTGGTGCATTCCGATTTGAACGCCTTGTCGGTGATCCAGTTCGCGGTTGAGCATTTGCGCATTGAGCACATCATGGTGGTGGGGCACTATGGCTGTGGTGGCGTGCTGGCGGCCACGCGCGGCACCCGCATTGGCCTGGCCGACAACTGGCTGCGCCATGTGCAAGATGTGCGTTTGCGGCATCGCCAACGCTTGAACCATTTGCCACAGGCCGAGCTGGAAAGCGTCATGTGCGAAATGAATGTGATCGAGCAAGTGGGCAACGTCGCCTTGTCCAATGTGATGCAGGACGCCTGGGGCCGTGGCCAAAAAATATCAGTGCATGGCTGGATTTACGGCTTGAACGATGGCTTGGTCAAAGACCTGGGGGTCACCATGAGTGGCCCGCATGAAGTGGTCGATGTGTTTCGAAGTGCTTTCAAGCGCTACCCGCGCGGCAACGCTTGAGTTTTTATTTGCAGGAGTTTTTCATGTCTGATCCGATCGTGATTGTCAGTGCTGCCCGCACCCCCATGGGCAGTTTTCAGGGCGATTTTTCCACATTGGCGGCCCATGACCTGGGCGGTGCCGCCATTGCGGCGGCCGTGCAGCGAGCAGGCATTGCCCCCGAGTTGGTCACCGAGGTCTTGTTTGGCAACTGCCTGATGGCGGGCCAAGGCCAGGCGCCGGCGCGTCAGGCGGCGTTCAAAGGCGGCTTGCCCAAGAGTGCCGGCGCGGTCACCTTGTCCAAAATGTGTGGCTCAGGCATGCGTGCGGCCATGTTTGCCCATGACATGCTGCTGGCCGGCTCGCACGATGTGTTGGTGGCCGGTGGCATGGAGAGCATGACCAACGCGCCCTACCTCATGCTCAAGGGCCGTGGCGGATACCGCATGGGCCATGACCGCATCTTCGATCACATGATGCTCGATGGCCTGGAAGACGCCTACCAGCCCGGGCGCAGCATGGGCACCTTTGGCGAAGATTGCGCAGCCAAGTACAGCTTCACGCGCGCGCAGCAGGATGCGTTTGCCATCGCCAGTGTGGAGCGGGCCAAGGCCGCCATCAGCTCTGGTCACTTCGCCACCGAAATCACGCCGGTGACGGTGAAGGACCGCAGTGGCGAGCGTGTGGTGAGCCAGGATGAAGGCCCGGGCAAAGTCAAGCTCGACAAAATCACCGGCTTGAAGCCCGCCTTCAAGAAAGACGGCACCATCACCGCGGCCTCCAGTTCTTCCATCAACGATGGTGCCGCTGCCTTGGTCATGATGCGCGAGTCCACGGCGCGCCAACTCGGTTGCCAACCGCTGGCGCGAATCGTGAGCCACGCCGGCCATGCGCAAGAGCCCGAGTGGTTTGCCACCGCCCCGGTGGGCGCCACGCAAAAAGCCTTGGCCAAAGCGGGCTGGCAAGTGAACGATGTCGACCTTTGGGAAATCAACGAAGCGTTTGCGGTGGTGCCCATGGCCTTGATGGCCGACCTGAAGGTGCCGCACGACAAAGTGAACGTGCATGGCGGCGCCTGTGCCTTGGGCCACCCCATTGGGGCCAGCGGCGCGCGCATCTTGGTGACCTTGCTGCACGCCTTGAAGGCGCGGGGCTTGAAAAAAGGCCTGGCCACGCTGTGCATTGGCGGTGGCGAAGCGACGGCCATGGCCGTTGAAATGCTCTGAGCCTGTGGGCTGGAAGGTTCAAAGATGAGCACCGTCCTGGTCATTGGCGCCTCCCGCGGTTTGGGCTTGGCGTTGGCAACGCAGTACGCGGCCGCGGGCTGGCGTGTCATCGGCACGGCGCGCACGGCCGAGGGCTTGTCGCGTTTACAAGCGGTCGGTGCGGAGGCTTTGTCGCTGGATGTCAGTGACCCGGCCAGCGTCAGCGGCCTGTCCTGGCGCCTCGATGGTGAAAAGCTGGACCTGGCCCTGTATGTGGCCGGCGTCATGGACAAAGGCGATGCGCAGACCCCGCCCACGCGCGAGGCCTTTGACGCGGTCATGCACGCCAATGTCCTGGGCGCCATGCAAGTCATTCCCCAAGTCGCGCCCATGCTGCAAGAGGGCCAGGGCACGCTGGCCTGCATCAGCAGCCGCATGGGCAGCTTGGCACTGACGCAAAGCAGCGATGCCGCGCTGTACCGCATCAGCAAGGCGGCGCTGAACATGGTGGTGCGCATCACGCAAGCGGGCTACCCCGATATCGCTGTGGTGGCCTTGCATCCTGGCTGGGTGCAAACCGACATGGGTGGCCGCGCCGCGCCTTTGACGCCCCGTGAGAGTGTGGCCGCCATGCGCGCCACGCTGGCTTCGTTGAAGCCTGAACACCACGGCCAATTTCTTTCTCATGATGGCTCGCCCTTGGCGTGGTGAGGCCCTTGCTTTGATGGAGTTCCCATGCTGCTGACCCCCGACCAAGAAATGATTCGCGATGCCGTACGGGTCTTTGCCCAGGAACAGCTGTGGCCGCAGGCCGCACGCTGGGACAAAGAGCACACCTTTCCCAAAGACGTGCACCGTGGCTTGGCCGACCTGGGGGCTTATGGCATCTGCGTGCCGGAAGCCCAAGGCGGCGCCGGCCTGGATTACCTGACCCTGGCGGTGGTGCTGGAAGAAATTGCGGCCGGCGACGGCGGCACCAGCACCGCCATCAGCGTCACCAATTGCCCGGTGAATGCCATCCTGATGCGCTACGGCAACCCCGAGCAACAAAAACAATGGCTGATGCCCTTGGCGCAAGGCCACATGCTCGGTGCTTTTTGCCTCACCGAACCCCATGTCGGTTCCGATGCCTCGGCCTTGCGCACCACGGCCACCCGCGAGGGCGACAGCTATGTGTTGCAAGGCGTCAAGCAGTTCATCACCAGCGGCAAGCATGGCGATGTGGCCATTGTGATTGCGGTAACCGACAAGGCCGCCGGCAAAAAAGGCATCAGCGCCTTCATCGTGCCAACCGACACGCCCGGCTATGTGGTGGCGCGACTCGAAGACAAGCTAGGCCAGCATTCCAGCGACACCGCGCAAATCAATTTTGACCAATGCCGCGTGCCCGCAGAAAACCTGATTGGCCAAGAGGGCGAGGGCTACAAAATTGCCCTCAGTGCCTTGGAGGGCGGGCGCATTGGCATCGCCGCGCAAAGCGTGGGCATGGCGCGCAGCGCGCTGGAGGTGGCCCTGGATTACGCGCGCCAGCGCGAAAGCTTCGGCACCGCGATTTTCAATCACCAAGCGGTCGGCTTTCGCTTGGCCGACTGCGCCACGCGACTCGAGGCCGCGCGCCAGTTGATCTGGCATGCCGCCGCCTTGCGCGATGCCGGCCGCCCCTGCCTGAAAGAGGCGGCCATGGCCAAGCTGTTCGCCAGCGAAGTGGCCGAGGAGGTCTGCAGTGCCGCCATTCAAACCCTGGGCGGTTATGGCTATGTGAGCGACTTCCCTGTGGAGCGCATTTACCGTGACGTGCGTGTTTGCCAAATTTACGAAGGCACTTCGGACGTTCAAAAGATCCTGATCCAACGCGCATTGGCATGAAGGCTTCTGCGTCGGCCTTGTTGGCCTGCCCCTGTGGCCAACGGAGTGGTCGCGGTCTGGCAACGCTTGCGACCTGTTGTGGTCCCAGGCTCTCTGGCGAGCAATCCGCGCCGGACGCTGAGGCCCTGATGCGCTCGCGCTACACGGCCTATGTGCTGGGCCATGCAGATTACTTGTTGGCCACTTGGCACGAGCGCACGCGCCCCGCCACGCTGGAACTGGATCCCGCTGCCAAGTGGCTGGGCCTGGAGGTCAAGCAGCGCCTGCAAACAGGCGACAACCAAGCCGAGGTGTCGTTTGTGGCGCGGTATCGCCTGGCGGGCCGCGCAGTTCGATTGACAGAGCACAGCCGTTTCGTGCGCGAGAATGGCCTTTGGTATTACGTGGACGGAGATGTGAGCTGACATGCGCTTTCAAGCCCTTCTATTCGATTGCGATGGCGTCTTGGTCGACAGCGAGCCCATCACCCATGGCGTTTTGCAAGCGATGCTGCACGAGCAGGGCTGGCGCCTGAGCATGGAGGAGTGTGTCCACCATTTCATGGGCCGGGCGGTCAAAGACCAGCGCGCCGTGATCGAGCATCACACCCAGCAGCCGTTGACAGAAGCCTGGCTGACAGCGTTCCGTGAACGCCGCAACCAGGCGCTGGAAGCGCAGCTGCAAGCCGTGCCGCACATTCATGCCGCGATGGCGGCCCTGCAACCCGTGTTTGCCGAACGCATGGCCTGCGCCTCGGGGGCAGACCGCTTCAAGGTGGAGTTGCAATTGAAAAAGGTTGCGCTGCACGCTTATTTTGCGGGCCGCATTTTCAGCGGCCATGAAATGCCGCGCAGCAAACCCGCGCCCGATGTTTACCTGGCCGCCGCAGAATACTTGGCGGTCCCGACAGCCGATTGCCTGGTGATCGAAGACACGCCCACGGGCGTCACCGCCGGCGTGGCTGCGGGTGCCGAGGTCTGGGCTTATGTGGCGCCCGACGCGCAGGACATGGCGCGCCACATCGAAGTCTTGCGGCAAGCGGGCGCCCAGCGCGTTTTTCACAGCATGGCCGACTTGCCGGACCTGATCCAAGCCGCCTGAGGTCGGCAAAAAAAGTGGACGAATCAATTGACGTTTACGTAAACGTCAATTAGAGTGCTGGTTTTCCGAAAGAGTGAGCCATGCCTGTTCTGGAGACAAAACTCAACCCTCGCTCGGCTGAATTTCAAGCCAATGCCACGGCCATGCGCGCCCAGGTGGATGATCTTCAGGCCCAGCTTGCCCAAGTGGCCCAAGGCGGCGGCGAAGCCGCCCGTGCCAAGCACACGGCGCGCGGCAAATTGCTGCCCCGCGAGCGCGTTCAGCGTCTGCTGGACCCTGGCACGCCTTTCCTGGAGCTGGCGCCGCTGGCGGCCCTGCAGATGTACCAAAACGACGCGCCCAGCGCCGGGCTGATTGCCGGCATTGGCCGTGTCAGTGGCGTGGACTGCATGATTGTGTGCAACGACGCCACGGTCAAGGGCGGCACTTACTACCCCATGACGGTGAAGAAGCATTTGCGCGCCCAGGAAGTGGCCCAGCAAAACCGTTTGCCCTGCATTTACCTGGTGGACTCGGGCGGCGCCAACTTGCCCAACCAGGATGAAGTCTTTCCCGACCGCGATCACTTTGGCCGCATCTTCTTCAACCAGGCCAACATGAGCGCCCAGGGCATTGCCCAGATTGCCGTGGTCATGGGCAGTTGCACGGCCGGTGGCGCCTATGTGCCTGCCATGAGCGATGAAGCCATCATCGTGAAAAACCAGGGCACGATTTTCCTGGGCGGCCCGCCCTTGGTGAAAGCGGCCACCGGCGAAGTGGTCACGGCCGAAGACCTGGGCGGCGGCGATGTGCACACCCGCCTGTCGGGTGTGGCCGATCACCTGGCGCAAAACGATTTGCATGCGATTGCCCTGGCACGGCAAGCAGTGAAAAATTTGAACGCCCGCAAGGTGCCGCCCATTGCGACCCAGGCGCCGCAAGCGCCTCGCTTTGCAGCCGAAGAGCTGTATGGCGTGATCCCAACCGACACCCGCAAGCCCTTTGACGTGCGCGAAATCATCGCCCGCATCGTCGATGGCTCCGAATTCGATGAGTTCAAGTCGCGCTTTGGCACCACCTTGGTCTGTGGCTTTGCGCGCATCGAGGGCATGCCCGTGGGCATCATTGCAAACAATGGCATTTTGTTTTCAGAGTCGGCCCTGAAAGGCGCGCACTTTATCGAGCTGTGCTGCCAGCGCAAGATCCCTTTGGTGTTCTTGCAAAACATCACCGGCTTCATGGTGGGCCGCAAATACGAAAACGAGGGCATCGCCCGCAACGGCGCCAAGATGGTGACCGCGGTGGCCACGGCGGCGGTGCCCAAGTTCACCATCATCATTGGCGGCAGCTTTGGCGCTGGCAACTATGGCATGTGTGGCCGGGCCTACAGCCCGCGCTTCTTGTGGATGTGGCCCAATGCGCGCATCAGCGTCATGGGCGGCGAGCAAGCGGCCAGCGTGCTGGCGACGGTCAAGCGCGATGGCATCGAGGCCAAAGGGGGCGCGTGGAGCGCTTCCGAAGAAGAGGCCTTCAAGGCCCCGATTCGCCAACAGTATGAAGTGCAGGGTCACCCTTACTACGCCACGGCGCGTTTGTGGGACGACGGCGTGATCGACCCCGCGGACACCCGTCGCGTGCTGGCCATGGGTTTGAGCGCATCGCTGAATGCGCCCATCCCCGAGACCCAGTTCGGCGTGTTCAGGATGTGATGCCATGACCGCCGTACGCATCACCCATGAAGCGGCCGTGACCACCATCACGCTGTGCCGTCCCGAAGTTCGCAATGCCTTCAATGAAGAAGTGATTGCCGAATTGACCCAAGCCTTCCGTCAGACCTCCGCCGATGAGCGCGTGCGCTGCGTGGTGTTGGCCGCCGAAGGCCCTGCCTTTTGTGCCGGCGCCGATCTGAACTGGATGCGGCGCATGGCCGACTACACCCGCGATGAAAACCTGGCCGACGCCAGCAAGTTGGCCGACATGCTGGAAGCCATTTATGTCTGCCGTGCGCCGGTCATTGCCCGGGTGCAAGGCGATGTGTTTGCGGGCGGCATGGGCCTGGTGGCCGCCGCCGACATGGCGGTCAGCGTGGACACCGCCCAGTTTTGCCTGAGCGAAGTCAAGCTGGGCCTGATTCCCGCCACCATCAGCCCGTATGTGATTCGCGCCATGGGCGCGCGCGCAGCGCACCGTTATTTTTTGACGGCCGAGCGTTTCAGTGCGGCCGAAGCGCATCGCGTGGGCTTGGTCCATGAGGTGACCACGGCCGATGGACTGGATGCGGTCGTGAACCAATGGGTGCAGGCCCTGACCAGTGCCAGCCCGCATGCCGTTCAAGTGTGCAAGCGCCTGGTGCAGGATGTGGCCGAGCGCGAAATCGATGCCGCGCTGGTGGCCCAAACCGTGGCTGGCATTGCCGACATTCGCGCCAGTGCGCAGGGCAAGGAGGGCGTGCAGTCTTTCTTGCAAAAACGCAAACCCAACTGGCTGCTGTGAGGATTCCGAGATGTTTCAAAAAATTCTGATTGCCAACCGAGGCGAAATTGCCTGCCGCGTGGCCGCCACCGCGCGCCGCATGGGGATTCGCACCGTGGCGGTGTACTCGGACGCCGATGCCAACGCCAAACACACCCAGTCCTGCGACGAAGCGGTGCACATTGGCGGCAGCGCGCCCAAGGACAGCTACCTGCGCTGGGAGCGCATTCTCGAGGCGGCCAAGGCCACGGGCGCGCAAGCCATTCACCCGGGCTACGGTTTCTTGAGTGAGAACGAAGCCTTTGCCCAAGCTTGCGCGCAAGCGGGCTTGGTGTTCATCGGCCCGCCGGCGTCGGCCATCCAGGCCATGGGCTTGAAAGCCGAGTCCAAACAACTGATGGAAAAAGCCGGTGTGCCCCTGGTGCCTGGCTACCACGGCAAGGACCAAGACCCCGGCTTGCTGCAACGCGAAGCCGATCGCATTGGCTACCCTGTGCTCATCAAGGCCAGTGCCGGTGGTGGGGGCAAGGGCATGCGCATCGTCACGCAAGCCTCGGAGTTCGCGCCGTCCTTGGCCTCTTGCCAGCGCGAGGCGCGCAACAGCTTTGGCGACGATGCCGTGCTGATTGAAAAATACGTGCAGCGACCGCGCCACATTGAAATTCAGGTGTTTGGCGACACCCAAGGCGATTGTGTGTACTTGTTCGAGCGCGATTGCTCGGTGCAGCGCCGTCACCAAAAGGTGCTGGAAGAAGCGCCGGCGCCTGGCATGACCGAAGATTTGCGCGCCCGCATGGGTGCGGCAGCGGTGGCCGCCGCCAAAGCCGTGGGCTATGTGGGGGCGGGCACGGTGGAATTCATCGTCGAGCAGTCAGAGCGCGGCATGGACTTCTTCTTCATGGAGATGAACACCCGGCTGCAAGTGGAACACCCGGTGACCGAGGCCATCACTGGCCTGGACTTGGTGGAGTGGCAGTTGCGCGTGGCTTCGGGCGAGCCCTTGCCCTTGAAGCAAGCCGATTTGCGCATCCATGGCCATGCGATCGAAGCGCGTTTGTGCGCTGAAAATCCCGACAACCAATTTTTGCCGGCCACCGGCCGCCTGAACGTTTACCGCAAGCCCCACGCCAGCGCTTTTGCGCAGGGCAATGTGCGCATTGACGATGGCGTTCGCGAGGGCGACGCCATCAGCCCCTATTACGACTCCATGGTGGCCAAGCTGATCGTGCACGGCGAAACCCGTGAACAAGCTTTGGCGCGCCTCGATGCCGCCTTGGTGCAGACGCACATTGTGGGCCTGGCCACCAATGTGCAGTTTCTGCGCCATGTCTTGCGCAGCCCCTCTTTTGCCCAAGCGCAATTGGACACCGCCCTGATTGAACGCGAAAAAGACGTGTTGTTTCACCAGCGTCCGGTCAGCCGTGACTTGGCGATCGCCGCCGTGGTGGCCCACACCCTGGCCACCGAGCAGGCGATGGCACAAGCCGACGCATCGGGCTGGGTGGACCCCTTCGCGCACCGCGATGGCTGGCAATCGCACGGCCGCCAGCGGCGTCACTGGTCGTTTGACGATGCGGGCGAGTCGGTGACGGCCACGCTCACCTATGGCGCGGGTGGGGCCTTGTCATTGGCCCTTGAAGGCGGGCCAGAAACTGCGCTGCAATGGCAACGCCTGGGCGACCGTTTGCAGCTTCAGTGGGGTACAACGCGTTGCGTGGCATCGGTTTATCGGCAAGGCGAAACCGCCCATGTGTTCACGCCGCAAGGCGCGGCCCGACTGGGCGTGGTCGACGCCCTGGCGCATGCCGGCGAGGCCGCCCAGGAAGCTGGCCGGCTCACCGCGCCCATGCCCGGCAAAATCGTGTCCTTCGCCGTGAAGGCGGGCGATGGCGTGAAAGCCGGCCAGGCCTTGGCCGTGATGGAGGCCATGAAGATGGAGCACACCATTCAGGCGCCCGCGGATGGCAAAGTCGCTGAGTTGCTGTTTGCACCCGGTGACCAGGTGACCGAAGGGGCGGAATTGCTGCGCCTGGAGGCATGAATCCCAGGCTTGGGTGAGAATGCAGGGATGAAGATCGCTGTCTGTTTGAGCAACACCAAGCCCGCGCCCTGGATTGCCAGTTTGCAAGCCGCCTTGCCTGAAGCACAGGTGTATGAGTGGGTGCCCGGCGCGCCCCCCGCCGACTATGCGCTGGTGTGGACGCCACCGCAACAATTCATCGATGAGCAACCGCAACTCAAGGTCTTGTTCAATGCCGGTGCGGGTGTCGATGCCTTGCTGCGCATGACGATACCCGCCAGCATGGCCTTGGTGCGCCTGGACGACGCCGGCATGTCGGTGCAAATGGCCGAGTACGTGGTGCATGCCGTGACGCGGCACTTTCGCGAGTTTCAGGCCTATGACCAGGCCCAGGCGCAATCCCACTGGGCCTACCGCAAGCCCCATCGGCGCCAGGAATTTTCGGTGGGCATTTTGGGGCTGGGCATTTTGGGCAAACGTGTCGCACAGGCCGTGCGGCAATTTGAGTTCCCGGTGAATGGCTGGAGTCGCACCCCCAAACAGATCGAAGGGGTCAACTGTTTTTCAGGCGAGACCGGTTTGTCGGCGTTCCTGGCCGCCACGCGTGTGTTGGTGTGTTTGCTGCCCTTGACGCCGGACACGCAGGGCCTGCTGAACCGGCAGACGCTGTCGCAATTGCAGCCCGGCGCTTACGTGATCAACGTGGCACGCGGCGCGCATTTGGTCGACGAGGATTTGCTGGCGCTGCTGGACGAAGGCCATTTGGCCGGCGCGACGCTCGATGTGTTTCGCACCGAGCCGCTACCGCAGGCGCACGCTTTTTGGCAGCACCCCAAGATCACCGTGACGCCGCACATTTCGGCGCGTACCTTGCGCGATGAAAGCATTGCGCAAATCGCGCAAAAAATTTCGGCCCTGCAACGCGGCGAACCCCTGGCCAGTTTGGCGGGGGTGGTCGATCCGAAGAAAGGTTACTGACATGTTGCCCTCTCGCGTCAAGTTGGTGGACGTTGGCCCACGTGACGGCTTGCAAAATGAAAAGCAGCCGGTTCCTGCGGCCACCAAGATCGCCTTGGTGCACAAGCTGCAAGCAGCCGGTTTGCGAGAGATCGAAGTCACCAGCTTTGTCTCCCCCAAGTGGGTGCCGCAGATGGCCGACAACGCCGAGGTGATGGCGGGTATTCAACGCCAGGCCGGTGTGCGGTATTCGGTCTTGACCCCCAACCTGCAAGGCTTCGAGGCGGCTGTGAAATCGCGCCCTGATGAAATCGTGGTGTTTGGCGCGGCCAGCGAAGCCTTCAGCCACAAGAACATCAATTGCTCGATTGCCGAGAGCATGGCGCGCTTCGCGCCGGTGGTCTCCGCGGCGCGCGCTGCAGGCATCTATGTGCGTGGCGCCATGTCGTGCACCGTGGGCTGCCCTTACGAAGGCGAGGTGGCCCCCGAGCGGGTGGGGTACCTGGCCAAGCTGATGAAAGACATCGGCGTGCAGCATGTGGGCGTGGCCGACACCATTGGCGTGGGCACCCCGCGAAAAATTCAAGCGGCACTGGAAGCCACCTTGCAACACTATGCGCTGGGCGATGTCTCGGGGCACTTCCATGACACCTATGGCCAAGCCTTGGCCAACACGCTGGCCAGTCTGGAACTGGGCGTCTGGCAATTTGACACCTCGGTGGCTGGTTTGGGCGGCTGCCCCTATGCCAAGGGCGCCACAGGCAATGTGGCCACCGAAGACGTGGTGTATTTGTTGCACGGCATGGGCATCGACACCGGCATCGATCTGGACCGCTTGGTCGATGCCGGCGTGTTCATCAGCGAGGCTTTGGGCCGCCAGACGTCTTCGCGTGTGGCCCGTGCTTTGCTGAGCAAGCGCGCAGGGTAATCGCCTTGGAACCCTCTGAACAGCATCGGTTGGCACAGGCCATGCGAGGCTGGTCCGCGCAGTTGTTGGCGCAGCCCGGCCCCATGCCCTCGCCCTGTGTCTCGGTTTGCCAAATGGCGGATGGCTTGTGCCAGGGTTGCTGGCGCACCCTCGATGAAATTGCCAGCTGGGGGCAGTTGCAGGACGCGCAGCGCCGCCTAGTCTGGCAACGCATTGCCCAGCGATTGACACCGCCCGAGGAGGGCAGCGCATGAAGCAGATCACCTTTTATTTCGACTTCATCTCCCCCTATGCCTATTTGGCGTTTGAAGCCTTGCCGCAGGCTTTGCAGGGCATCAGCCACCAAGTGCACTACCAACCGATTTTGTTTGCGGGCTTGCTCAACCACCATGGCCAATTGGGGCCCGCTGAAATCGCCGGAAAGCGCGATTGGACTTACCAACAAGTGCAATGGGGGGCGCATCAGCACAACATCCCCTTGCAATTGCCTTCGGCCCACCCGTTCAATCCATTGGCCTTGCTGCGCCTGGCCTTGGCCTGTCCCGAGGCGGGCCTGCCCAATCGCTGGGTCTGTGAAACCATCTTCAGGCATGTCTGGAAAGAGGGCGGGGACCCTGTGTCCCCCGACAGATTGCGTGCGTTGACAGAACAGCTGGCGCCGCAACAGGATCCCTCGAGCCCGCAGGTCAAGCAGCGCTTGATCGATGCCACCCAAAATGCAATCACCGCCGGGCTCTTTGGCGTGCCCACCATGGCGGTCGATGGCAAACTGTTTTGGGGCTTTGACGCTCTTCCCATGCTCAGGGCTTTTCTGCAGGGAGACGCCTGGTTTGAGTCGGGTGCTTGGCAAGCCGCACAAGCGTTGCCGTCGGGGATTTCCCGAAAATAATTTCCGATTGACGCGATGTGAAATAAATGACAAGGGTTACTACCTAACTTGTCAGCATCCATTCAGTTTCCCGTCAGAACCTGGAAAGGACGCCCCATAAGAATCGCGCATCCCTTCAATTTCGAGGGGGCTTAACTTTTGGAGACATCGCTATGGCAACAGCAGAAGCCGCACGCCCGATGACCGCCGAAGAGAAGAAAGTGATCTTCGCTTCGTCGCTCGGCACCGTGTTCGAGTGGTATGACTTTTACCTTTACGGTTCACTCGCCGCAATCATTGCAAAACAGTTTTTCAGCGGCCTGGACGCTGGTTCTGCTTTCATCTTCGCGCTCTTGGCTTTTGCCGCTGGCTTCATCGTGCGCCCCTTTGGCGCGCTGGTGTTTGGCCGCCTCGGCGACATGATCGGCCGCAAGTACACCTTCTTGGTGACCATTCTGATCATGGGCTTGTCGACCTTCATCGTGGGTATTCTCCCCACCTACGCCAGCATTGGCGTGGCAGCCCCCATCATCCTGATCTGCTTGCGCTTGCTGCAAGGCCTGGCACTGGGCGGTGAGTACGGCGGTGCCGCAACCTACGTGGCAGAACACGCGCCCCATGGCAAGCGTGGCGCCTACACCTCCTGGATTCAAACCACCGCGACCCTGGGCCTGTTCCTGTCGCTGATGGTGATTCTGGGCACGCGTACCGCGATTGGCGAAGCCGCCTTTGCCGACTGGGGCTGGCGTGTTCCCTTCATCGTGTCGATCGCCTTGCTGGCCATCTCGGTGTACATCCGTTTGTCCATGAACGAATCGCCCGCCTTCCAGAAAATGAAGGCCGAAGGCAAGACCTCCAAGGCCCCCCTGTCCGAGTCTTTTGGCCAGTGGAAAAACCTGAAGATCGTGATTCTGGCCCTGATCGGCCTGACCGCCGGTCAAGCGGTGGTGTGGTATTCGGGCCAGTTCTATGCCTTGTTCTTCCTGACCCAGGCCCTGAAGGTCGATGGCGCCACTGCCAACATTTTGGTCGCGGTCTCGCTGATCATCGGCACGCCTTTCTTCATTTTGTTCGGCTCCATGTCGGACAAAATTGGCCGCAAGCCCATCATCATGCTGGGTTGTTTGCTCGCCGTGCTGACCTACTTCCCGGTGTTCGAAGCACTGACGAAAGCCGCCAACCCCGACCTGCACGCTGCTCAGCAAAAGAGCAAAGTGGTGGTGACGGCCGATGCCAATGAGTGCTCCTTCCAGTTCAACCCCACGGGCACGGTCAAATTCACCAGCTCTTGCGACATTGCCAAGCAGTTCCTGGCCGCCAACTCGGTGAGCTACTCCAATGCGCCGGCCGCCGCGGGCACGCCCGCCACCATCAAGGTGGGTGACGTTGAAATCGTCGGCTACAGCTCCAAAGGCCTGCCTGCCGAGGAAGCCAAAGCCAAAGACGCGGAGTTCAAGAAGAGCGTGCTGGAAGCCCTGAAAGCGGCCGGCTACCCTGCCAAGGCTGACCCCGCCAAAGTGGACAAGTTCATGATTGTCGTGATCCTGACCTACCTGGTGATCCTGGTGACCATGGTGTACGGCCCGATCGCAGCCATGCTGGTGGAAATGTTCCCCACCCGCATTCGCTACACCTCGATGTCCTTGCCCTACCACATTGGCAACGGCTGGTTCGGTGGCTTGCTGCCCACCACGGCCTTCGCCATCGTGGCGCAGACCGGCAACATGTACAACGGCTTGTGGTACCCGATCATCATTGCCGGCATGACCTTTGTCATCGGCATGTTGTTCGTCAAGGAAACCAAAGACGTGGACATCTACGCACAAGACTGAACTTTGTAAGCATTCCGGGGGGACCCGGATGCTAGAGTCAAGCCCTCCCCTTGTGGAGGGCTTTTTTATTTGGACGCTAGGAGAACCAAGATGTGGAAAATTGCTGTGGGATTTGTCGTGTTTGCGGCATTGGCCCTGTTTGTGATCATGAAGGGTGGCGATAGCCTGGACATGGGTGGCGAGAAACATGGCGCCGATGCCGTGCACGCGCCTGAGCCTGCCAAGCCGGCCGAGGCCGGGGCTTCTGCCGCCGCGCCAGCACCGGCACCCGCTGCATCCGCAGCGCCTGCAGCCCCTGCTGCTGCCAAATAATTTTTTTGACGCTTCTCTGAAAGCCACGGCCTTGACCGTGGCTTTTTTTTGGGTGCGTTGGCATCTGCGCCAGCGCCCAGCCAAGGGCATTTAATCCTGCCTAGAATGATGGCCCTCACTCTCCAGATCGAGCCGTCATGACCCAGGGCCTTATTCGAATACGTGGCGCACGCCAGCACAACCTCAAGAACCTGGACCTGGACCTGCGCACGGGTGAGCTGACGGTGGTCACGGGCCCCAGTGGCTCCGGCAAGTCCAGCCTGGTGTTTGACACCTTGTATGCGGAAGGCCAGCGGCGTTACGTTGAAACCTTCAGCGCCTATGCCCGGCAATTTCTGGACCGCATGGACCGCCCGGCGGTTGACCGGGTCGAGGGGGTGCCGCCCGCGATTGCCATCGACCAAACCAACCCGGTTCGCAGCTCCCGCTCCACCGTGGGCACCATGACCGAGCTGAACGATCACCTGAAGCTCATGTTTGCGCGGGCTGCGCAGTTGTTTGATCGCCAGACAGCGCAAGCCGTTCAGCACGACACGCCCGAAAGTTTGTACGCCGAGCTACAGCGCCGCGCGGCGCCCCGCGACCCTCGCCTGGTGCTGACCTTTCCGGTGGAGTTGCCTGCGGGCACCACGGCCGAAGAAGTGGAGCAGTGGCTGAGCGCCAGCGGCTTCACCCGCACCCATGCCGAGCGCGAAGTGGCCACGCCCACCGGCCCACGCCGTGTGCTCGATGTGGTGGCCGATCGCTTCCGCATCTCGGGCGCTGAAAAGGCGCGCGTGATGGAAGCCCTGGAAACCGCCATCAAGCGCGGCAGTGGCCGACTCACGGTTTACGCCCTGGCCGATGAGCAACAGCCCGAAGAAGTCTGGCGCTTTTCAACAGGCCTGCATTGCCCTGAAAGCGATTTGCGCTACAGCGAGCCCACGCCCTCCATGTTCTCTTTCAACTCGGCCGTGGGCGCGTGTGAGACGTGTCGCGGTTTTGGGCGGGTGATTGGCGTCGATTACGGCCTGGTCATTCCCAATCACAAGCTGACCCTGCGCGCAGGCGCCATCAAAACCATCCAAACCCCCGCCTGGTCGGAATGTCAGGACGACCTGATGCGCCATGCCGAAAAAGCCGGCATTCCGCGGGACACGCCCTGGAACAAACTCACCCCCGAGCAACAGGACTGGGTGATCCAGGGCTCGCCGAACTGGAATGGCAAGTGGAACCAACAGTGGTACGGCATCAAGCGCTTTTTTGAATACCTGGAGAGCAAGTCGTACAAGATGCACATCCGCGTGCTGCTGTCCAAATACCGAAGCTACACCCCCTGTGGCGTGTGCGCGGGCGCCCGCCTGAAAACCGAAAGCTTGCTGTGGCGCATCGGCAGTGCTGAAGATGCGCTGGCGGTCATGTCGCCGAACAAGCGGTTTTTGCCACAAGGCGTGACCTGGACGCGTGCCCAACTCGAAGCCCTGCCGGGCTTGTGCCTGCATGACCTCATGCTTATGCCGATCGATCGCTTGCGGGTGTTCTTCGACCGCCTGCAAACCAGCTTGCATGCGGTGATTCAGGCCACACCCGAGCAACAGGCCCTGCAGTTGTTGCTCGACGAAATTCGCACCCGCTTGAGGTATTTGTGCGACGTGGGCATTGGCTACCTGACGCTGGACCGCCAGAGCCGAACCCTCAGTGGCGGTGAAGTGCAGCGCATCAACCTGACCACGGCTTTGGGCACTTCGCTGGTCAACACCTTGTTCGTGCTGGACGAGCCCAGCATTGGCTTGCACCCGCGCGACATGCAGCGCATCACCGAGGCCATGCAGCGCTTGCGCGATGCGGGCAACACCTTGGTGGTGGTGGAACATGACCCTGCGGTGATGCTGGCGGCGGACCGCGTGATCGACATGGGGCCCGGACCCGGCGAAAAGGGCGGGGCCATCGTGTTCGATGGCACGGTGGATGATTTGCGCCACGCCGACACCTTGACCGGCGCCTACCTGGGCGCGCGCAAGCACGTGGGCATGGGCTTCAAGCGCGCCGTGACCGATGCCACGCCACGGCTCATTCTGGAAGGGGCTCGCGAGCACAACTTGCAAAACCTCGCGATCGAATTTCCGCTGCACCGCCTGGTCTGCGTGACGGGCGTCAGCGGTTCCGGCAAGTCCACCCTGATTCAGGACATTCTGGCGCCCGCCCTGGTGCGCCATTTCGGGCGCTCCACCGAAACGCCGGGCCTGCATGACCGTTTGCTCGGCGCAGATCATCTGGGCGATGTGGTCTTTGTCGACCAATCGCCCATCGGCAAAACCGCACGCTCCAATCCCGTCAGCTATGTCGGTGCCTGGGATGCCATTCGCGAACTCTTCGCCACCACCGCGCTGGCCCGCCAACGCGGCTACACCGCGTCCAAATTCAGCTTCAACAGCGGCGATGGCCGCTGCCCCACTTGCGGCGGCTCCGGCTTCGAGCACGTCGAAATGCAATTCCTCAGCGACGTCTACCTGCGCTGCCAAGACTGCAACGGCCAACGCTACCGCCCCGAAATCCTCGAAATCACCCTCGAGAGAAATCAATTGGGGTCAGATACACATTTTTACAATGTGGCAGACATCCTCAACCTGACGGTGAGTGAGGCCGCCACTTTGTTCGCCAACGACCGCGAGGTGATTCGGGCCTTGCAACCCATCGTCGATGTGGGCTTGGAATACGTGAAGCTCGGTCAGCCGGTGCCCACCCTCAGTGGTGGCGAGGCGCAACGCCTCAAGCTGGCCGGCTTCCTGGCCGAAGCCGCCAAGACCGCAGCATCCAGCCGACAGCCGACAGCGCGCAAAGGCACGCTGTTCTTGTTCGATGAGCCGACAACGGGCTTGCACTTTGACGACATCGCCAAGTTGATGCGCGCCTTGCGCCGCTTGCTGGAGGCGGGACACTCCTTGATCGTGATCGAGCACAACCTGGACGTGATCCGTGCCAGCGACTGGCTGATCGACCTCGGCCCCGAAGGCGGCGACGCAGGTGGCCTGCTGGTGGCCGAAGGCACGCCCGAGACGCTGCGCTTGCACGCCACCTCGCACACCGGCAAGGCCTTGCGTGAATACGATGTCGCCATGGGCGTCGAGGCCGCGGTGGTCAAAGAGCGCACCGCAGATGCGCAGGGCGCTTACTTGGCGCGTGCCAAACCGATGCTGAAAGCCGGCACAGATGCCATCCAGATCATTCATGCCAAAGAACACAATCTGAAGAACCTCAGCGTGGACATTCCACGCGGCAAGTTCAACGTCATCACCGGCGTCAGTGGTTCGGGCAAGTCAACCCTGGCCTTCGACATCTTGTTCAATGAAGGACAGCGCCGCTACCTGGAAAGCTTGAATGCCTATGCGCGCAGCATTGTCCAGCCCGCGGGACGCCCCGAGGTCGACGCGGTCTATGGCATTCCGCCGACCGTCGCCATCGAGCAGCGCTTGTCGCGCGGTGGCCGGAAATCCACCGTGGGCACCACCACCGAGGTTTGGCATTTCTTGCGCCTGCTGTATGTGAAACTGGGCACGCAACATTGCATTCACGATGGTGCCGCGGTGAAGCCGCAAACGCCCGACAGCATTGCGGCCCAATGGCTGAAGCAATACCGCGGGCAGCACATCGGTATGCTCAGCCCCCTGGTGGTGAACCGCAAAGGGGTGTACACCGAACTCGCCGATTGGGCGCGCCCTCGGGGCTACACCCATCTGCGGATTGACGGCGAGTTCTTGCCCACGCAAGGCTTTCCCAGAATCGACCGTTTCAAAGAACACACCATCGAGTTGCCGGTGGCCAGTTTGGTGGTGTCGCCCGAAACTGAGCCGCAACTTCGCCGCGCGCTGACGCAAGCGCTCGAGCATGGCAAAGGGGTGGTGCATGTGCTGGCGCCGCTCGATGGGTTGCGCGAGGCCATGCAGTCGGGCGCCTCGACCCAGGCGCTGGGACAGGTGCAGGTTTTTTCAACCCTGCGCGCATGCCCTGTCTGCGCCACCTCCTACACCGAATTGGACCCGCGCCTGTTCTCCTACAACAGCAAGCACGGCTGGTGCCCGGACTGTGTGGGCACAGGCGTCAAGCTCACCAAAGAGCAGCGCAAGTTGCTGGACGACTCGGTGCGCGACGATGACAACAAGGGGCGCGAGCAAACCTTTGCCGAGCCCGAGGTGGACGAAGTGCTGGACGCCGCCTGCCCGTCCTGTGACGGCACGCGCCTCAACCGGACTGCCCGCGCCGTGAAATTTGCCGGCGTCGGCATTGCAGACTTGGCGCGCCTGAGTGTGACCGACATCCGCGCCTGGGCCGAGACCTTGAAGCTGAGTGGCCGCGAAGCCGACATCGCGCGCGACCTGATGCCTGAAATTCGCAGCCGCCTGGAGTTTTTGGAGCAGGTCGGTTTGGGCTACCTGACCCTGGACCGTGGCGCGCCCACCCTCAGTGGCGGTGAGGCACAGCGTATTCGCTTGGCTGCACAACTGGGCAGCAATTTGCAAGGCGTCTGTTACGTGCTGGACGAGCCCACGATTGGCTTGCATGCACGCGACAACCAAATGTTGCTCAATGCCTTGCATGTGCTGAGCGACAAAGGCAACACCCTGGTGGTGGTCGAGCATGACGAAGACACGATTCGCCGCGCCGATCACATCATTGACATTGGCCCCAGCGCTGGCAAGCGCGGTGGCCGCCTGATGGCGCAGGGCTCGGTGGCCGACATTTCTGCCCAAGCAGAGTCACAAACCGGCCGCTACCTGCTGCACGCCATGAAGCATCCCTTGCAGCCCCGGCGCAGCATGCCCTTGCGTGCCAACGCCAGCCTTGACCAGTGCCTGACCGCCGCCGAGCAAGGCGAAGCCCTGGTGCTCACAGGGGCGCAGCTGCACAATTTGCAGAATGTCTCGATCAGCATCCCGCTCAAGCGGCTGGTGGCCGTGACCGGCGTCAGCGGCTCGGGCAAGTCCACATTGGCCCGCGATGTCTTGCTGGCCAATGTGCAAGCCGCTGTTCAGGCGAAAAAAGCGCCCACCTGGACCGGTTGTGCATCGGTGGTGGGCTGGAAGAGCATTGACCGGGTGCTCGAGGTCGATCAGACACCGATTGGCAAAACCCCGCGCAGCTGCCCGGCCACTTACATCGGCTTTTGGGACACCATTCGCAAATTGTTTGCAGACACGCTGGAAGCGCGGGCGCGCGGCTACGGCCCCGGCCGCTTCAGCTTCAACACCGGCGAGGGCCGTTGTCCGTCGTGTGAAGGTCAGGGCATGCGCACCATTGAGATGAGCTTCTTGCCCGATGTGAAAGTGCCTTGCGAAACCTGCCACGGTGCGCGCTTCAACCCCGAGACGCTGGCGGTCAGCTGGCGCGGCAAGAGCATTGGCGAGGTGTTGCAAATGGAAGTGGACGAGGCAGTGGAATTTTTTGCCTCCATGCCCAACATCAGCCACCCTTTGCAATTGTTGAAAGACGTGGGGCTGGGCTACCTGACCCTGGGTCAGCCTTCGCCAACACTGAGCGGCGGCGAAGCGCAACGCATCAAGCTGGTGACCGAGCTCAGCAAGGTGCGCGACGATGTGACACGCCGCGGCCAAAAGGCGCCGCACACCCTCTATGTGCTGGACGAGCCCACCGTGGGCCTGCACATGGCCGATGTGGACAAGCTGATTCGGGTGCTGCACCGCTTGGTCGATGGAGGCCACAGCGTGGTGGTGATCGAGCACGACCTGGACGTCATTGCCGAAGCCGACTGGATCATTGACCTGGGACCCGAAGGCGGCCGTGAAGGCGGGAAAATCGTGGCGGCGGCCACACCGGAGCAAGTGGTGAAGTTGGGCACGCACACCGGCAAGGCCTTGGCGCCGGTGCTGGCGCGTTGAGCCTCAGCCGCGGGCTTGCAAAATGGCCTGTGCCACTTCGGCAAAGCCCGCACCGCGTTCCCGAGAGGTGATGTAGCGCGGCGGGTGCTTCAACTCCGGCAAAAATCGGGCGATGTTCGCCACGCCCATGCTGTGCGGGAAATGTTCGAACATCAATTGGTCGTTGGTAGAGTCGCCCACATAAACCCAGGCATCCAACTCCTGGTCCAGGTCGCGTCCCCACTGGGAGCGCACCCACCAGCGTGCGCCTGAGAGCTTGTCGTGCTGGCCGAACCAGCCGTTGATGTGAATGCTGCTGACGGTGGCTTGCATGCCCTGGGCTTGCATCAACTCGACCACTTGCTGGATCTGCGCTGAGGACAAGGTGTGGTGCTCGCCGTGGTCGATGGCGATGTCGGTTTCGCGGCCGATGCTGTCGGTGGCCAGCCTGGCTTCAGGCACCACCTGCAAAATATGCGAGGCCACCGCCTGCATGCGCTCCCAATGCACCGCTCGGGTGGCGGCATCGAGTTGGTAGTGCTTGTGCACCTGGCCTTTTACGCATTGCAAAGCGGCGGAGCCGTTTTCGGCCACGATGGCATCCACAGGCCACGCGCTTGCAAAGGGCAGGCTCCAGCCAATCGGTCGACCGGTGATGGGCACGATGGCCAAGCCCGCCGCGCGAAGATTGTGCAAGGCTTGCAGCGCATCCGGGGTGATGGCACCGTCCGTGGTCAGGGTGTCGTCGATGTCTGTGAAGACACCTTTCAGCTTTTGGCGGGCAGCCCGTGGCCAGTCGGCCAGAGGTTGCAGGCGCTCGCTGGGCGGCATGGCCTACAAGCTCAAGCCGCAGACTGCAGCGAGAGCCCGGCGTGCTCGCGCAGCGGATGAAAATGAATTTTCGGAAACCGCTCTTGCGCCAGGCGCACGTCGTAGGGCGAGGTGCAGAGATAGGCCAGGGTGTTGGCTGCATCTTGCGCCATGCGGGCGGGATAAGCGTTGACGAATTCGCGCAATTCAGCGGGCGTGTCGGCGGTGATCCAGCGCGCACCGGTGTACTGGCAGCTCTCCAGGCGAACATCGCAGTCGTACTCGGCTTTGAGGCGGTGCTGCACCACTTCAAACTGCAGTTGCCCCACGGCGCCCAACAGCATGGCGCCGCCCATTTCCGGGCGAAACACCTGAATGGCGCCTTCTTCACCGAGTTGCGCCAGACCGGTTTGCAGTTGCTTGGTGCGCAAGGGGTTTTTCAGCACCACGGTCATGAACAGTTCCGGCGCAAAGAAGGGCAGGCCGGTGTATTGCAAGGCCGCGCCGTCGGTGATGGTGTCGCCCAGCTGCACGCCGCCATGGGTGGTGAAGCCAATGATGTCGCCGGCATACGCTTCTTCCACCGCCTCGCGTCGCTGGCTCAAAAAAGTCACCACCGAGGTGGGGCGCAGCTCTTTGGCGGTGCGTTGCACTTTGAGCTTCATGCCCGGTGAGTAGCGGCCGGAGGCCACACGCACAAAGGCGATGCGGTCGCGGTGCGAGGGGTCCATGTTGGCTTGCACCTTGAAGACCACGCCCGAAAAGGTGCTGTCTTCTGCGGCGATCTCTTTGACCACCGGCTGCTTGTTCACCAGCAGCGAGCTGGTGCGCGCGCGCGGCGAAGGGGCCAGGTCCACCAGGGCATCCAGCACTTCCATGACACCAAAGTTGTTCACGCCCGAACCAAAAAACACGGGCGTTTGTTGGCCGGCCAGAAAGGCCTCGCGGTCGAATTGCGGTGAGGCGCCGGTGGCCAGCTCCATGCTTTCAAGCGCCGTGGCGAAGTCATGACCGAAGCGGCTGGACAAAGCCGCTTGCTCTGACAAAGGAATGGTTTCAAAGTCTTGCGGTCGGCGCTCGCTGCCGGCCTCAAACACCTTCATGGCCTGGGTGCGCAAATCGATGATACCGCCAAAGGACTTGCCTTGGCCCACGGGCCAGGTCATGGGCACGCACGGCATGCCGAGCTCGCGCTCCACCTCGTCCAGAATGTCCAGCGGGTCACGCACTTCGCGGTCCATCTTGTTCACAAAGGTGATGATGGGCGTGTCGCGCTGACGGCAGACCTCGATCAGGCGGCGGGTTTGGGCTTCAACGCCGTTGGCGGCGTCGATCACCATGAGGGCCGAGTCCACAGCCGTCAAAACGCGGTAGGTGTCTTCCGAAAAGTCTTTGTGGCCCGGGGTGTCCAGCAAATTGATCACATGCTCCCGGTACAACATCTGCATGACCGAGGAGGCCACCGAAATCCCGCGCTGCTTTTCAATTTCCATCCAGTCGCTGGTGGCATGGCGGCTGGCTTTGCGCGCCTTGACCGAGCCTGCAATTTGAATCGCGCCCGAGAACAGCAGAAGCTTTTCGGTCAGCGTGGTTTTGCCCGCGTCAGGGTGGGAAATGATGGCAAAGGTGCGCCGACGGCGCACTTCTTGGAGGTAAGTCGACATAGAGGATTCCGGGAGGTCCAGAATCATAGGTCAGTTTCGGCTAAAATATTGGTCATCCGAGGAGCGCTGCAACCTCGCCATCGCACGTCGACTGGCAGGTGAGGCTCGGGAACTTTGTTTCTAACCGCGCTCACCCACTGTCGATGTGAGGTGAGTTCCTCGAAAATCTTTCAGAACTCCCCCGCACAGCCCTGGGCCGGCAGTGGTCAACACCACTGAAGTAGGAGTTTTCTCATGAGCGCAGTTCTCAAGCCGCAACAAGCCACCGATTACGTCGTGGCCGACATGTCCTTGGCCCCTTGGGGTCGCAAGGAAATCCGCATCGCCGAAACCGAGATGCCCGGCCTGATGGCCATTCGCGAAGAGTTTGCCGCCAAGCAGCCCCTCAAAGGCGCACGCATCACCGGCTCTTTGCACATGACCATTCAAACAGCCGTGCTGATCGAAACCCTGCAAGCCCTGGGGGCACAAGTGCGCTGGGCCTCTTGCAACATCTACTCGACGCAAGACCATGCCGCGGCCGCCATCGCTGCCAACGGCACGCCGGTCTTCGCCATCAAGGGCGAGAACCTGACGGAGTACTGGGACTACACCCACCGCATTTTCGACTTCGGCACCGCCAACACGCCCAACGAAGGCCCCAACATGATCCTGGACGACGGCGGCGATGCCACCTTGCTGATGCACTTGGGCAAGCGCGCAGAGAAGGACGCCTCCTTGCTGGCCAACCCGACCAGCGAAGAAGAAACCTGCCTGTACGCCGCCATCAAGGCCAAGCTGGCCGAGGACCCCACCTGGTACAGCCGCAAAAGCGCGCAAATCATTGGCGTGACCGAAGAGACCACCACCGGTGTGCATCGCTTGAAGGAAATGTCGGCCAAGGGCACGCTGATGTTCCGCGCCATCAACGTCAACGACTCGGTGACCAAGAGCAAGTTCGACAACCTCTATGGCTGTCGCGAATCGCTGGTGGACGGCATCAAGCGCGCCACCGACGTGATGATCGCCGGCAAAGTGGCCGTGGTGGCCGGTTATGGCGATGTGGGCAAGGGCAGCGCACAAGCTTTGCGGGCCTTGAGCGCTCAAGTGTGGGTGACCGAGATCGACCCCATCAACGCCTTGCAAGCCGCCATGGAAGGCTACAAAGTTGTGACGATGGACTACGCTGCCGACAAGGCCGACATTTTTGTGACTGCCACCGGCAACAAGCACGTCATCACCCATGACCACATGGCGCAGATGAAAGACCAGGCCATCGTGTGCAACATTGGCCACTTCGACAACGAGATCGACATCGCCTCGGTTGAAAAATACACCTGGGAAGAAATCAAGCCCCAGGTCGACCACATCATCTTCCCCGATGGCAAGAAGATCATCATGTTGGCCAAGGGCCGCCTGGTCAACCTGGGTTGCGCCACCGGCCACCCCAGCTTTGTGATGAGCTCATCGTTTGCCAACCAGACGATTGCGCAAATCGAGCTGTTCACCCACGCAGACGGCTATGACGTGGGCAAGGTCTATGTGCTGCCCAAGCACCTGGACGAAAAAGTGGCACGCCTGCATTTGAAAAAGGTGGGTGCCATGCTGACCGAGCTGAACGACGAGCAGGCCGACTACATCGGTGTGCCCAAGAACGGCCCGTACAAGCCCGACACCTACCGCTATTGATGGGCTCGGGCCCCATGCGTGCAGACCAGTGGCTGCTGGCGCACGGGCTGGCGAGCTCTCGCTCGCAAGCCCAGCGCCTGATTGCGGCTGGAGTGCAATGGCGCGTGGGCCCAGGCGCTTGGCAGCAGGTCGCCAAAAACAGCGATGTGTTGCCGGCGCATGCGCAAGTGCAATTGCTGGACACGGCCGAGGCGCGCTATGTCTCGCGCGGGGGGCTGAAGCTCGAAGGCGCGTTGCGCCACAGTGGCGTGAACGTCAGCGGCTGGCGCTGCCTCGATGTCGGACAAAGCACCGGCGGCTTCACCGATTGCTTGCTGCAGCATGGCGCAGCCCAAGTGGTGGGCCTGGATGTGGGCTATGGGCAATTGCATCCCCGTTTGCGTGAGGAGGCGCGTGTCGTCTGTGTGGAGCGGGTGAACGCCCGCGAGTTGGAACCCCAGGATGCGCGCATCCCTGACGCAGCCTTGGGTTTCGATGGCATCGTGGCCGACTTGTCGTTCATCTCGCAAACCTTGGTCTGGCCAGCCGTTCTGCCCTTGCTGCGCCCTGCAGGGGTGTTGCTGAGCCTGGTCAAGCCGCAGTTTGAGTTGCAACCCGAGGACATTGGCAAGGGCGGCTTGGTCAAAGAGGCGGCGAGCTATGCGCGCGTGGAGGCGCGCCTGCGCGAGGCCTTTGCGTCCTGGCACATGCAGGTGCAGGGCTATTGGGAAAGTGTCGTCACCGGGGGTGATGGCAACCGTGAATTTTGGATCCAGGCCCGCCGCAAGCCGGCCTGAGGAGTGAGCATGACAACACAAGCCGACCCTACTGGCAACGCCATCAGCATTGAGTTTTTTCCGCCGAAAACAACCGAAGGCGCTGGCAAGTTGCGCGGTGTGCGACAGGCACTCTACGCCTTGAAGCCCGAATTTTGCTCGGTCACCTTTGGTGCCGGCGGCTCCACGCAAGCGGGCACCTTGGCCACGGTGCAAGAAATTTTGAACGAGGGCGTGGACGCGGCCTCGCATTTTTCCTGCATTGGCGCCACGCGTGACAGCGTTCGCCAGCAGTTGGCACAGTTCAAGGCCATGGGCGTTCGCCGCTTGGTGGCTTTGCGTGGTGACTTGCCCAGTGGTTATGGCGCTGGGGGCGAGTTTCACTACGCCAGCGATTTGGTGGCCTTCATTCGCGCAGAAACGGGTCGCGATTTCCATCTGGAGGTGGCAGCCTACCCCGAAGTTCACCCGCAAGCCAAATCACCTGAAGCCGACCTGCAGGCCTTTGTCACCAAGGTCAAGGCCGGTGCTGACTCAGCGATCACGCAGTACTTTTACAACAGCGACGCCTATTTCCGCTTTGTCGACGATGCGCACAAACTGGGCGTGGATGTGCCCATCGTGCCGGGCATCATGCCCATCACCAGTTCCTCCCAGTTGCTGCGCTTCTCGGATGCTTGTGGGGCGGAGATCCCGCGCTGGATTCGCTTGCGCTTGCAAGCCTATGGCGACGACGTGGCCTCGATCAAAGCCTTTGGTCTGGAAGTGGTGACCGATTTGTGCGACCAGTTGCGCTGTGCCGGTGCGCCTGGGCTGCATTTCTATTCGATGAACCAGAGTGTGGCGACCTTGGCGATCTGCGAGCAATTGAACCTGTTGCCCACGACCTGAAGTTCCAAGCCCTCAGCGATTTTCCTCAAAGCCTCCGGTGCAGGAGGCTTTTTTTATCGGTCATCAAAGCTGATGACCACCTTGGCGGAAGTGGCCCGTGCCTGACAACTGAGCACAAAGCCTTTGTCCATTTCCCAAGATTCCAGGGTGAAATTCTTGTCCATGGCCACCGAGCCCTCGGTCACCTTGGCACGGCAGGTGCAGCACACGCCGCCCTTGCAAGAGTAGGGCAAATCGAGGCCGGCATTCAGCGCCACGTCCAGAATGTGTTCATCGGGTTGGATGCGCATCTCATGCGATTTGCCGTCCAGCACCACCGTCAAGGCCATGCCGCTCAGTGACTTTGCTTTTTCGGACCGCGGAGCTTGAGGGGTGGCAGGCGCAGCGCCGCTGGCGAAGCGTTCGCTGTAAACCCGCTGGGCCGGCACGCCGGCATCCACCAAAGCTGTTTGCGTGGCCTCAATCATGGCCTCGGGGCCGCAAATGAACACCTCGTCCATGCTCTTCACGGGCAGGAAGGCTTGCATGATGGCGCGCACTTTGTCGCCATCGATGCGGCCTTCCAGCAGATCCACCTCTTGGGCTTGGCGCGACAGGATGTGGATCAGGGTCAGGCGGTCCGGGTACTGGTCTTTCAAGTCCTGCAAGGCCTCGTTGAACATCACGCTGTCCATGCGGCGGTTGCCATAGACCAGGGTGAATTTGGTGCCTGGCTGCTCTTCCATTGAACTGGCAATGATGGACAGGATGGGGGTGATGCCCGAGCCTGCGGCGAACCCCACGCGGTGCACGGCACGCGGACGCTGGATGACAAAGCGCCCTTCGGGCGGCATCACTTGCAATGTGTCGCCCACACGCAGCTGTTGGGCGGCCCAATTGGAAAACAGGCCGCCTTCAACGGGGCGAATGCCCACTTGAAGTTCACCGTGTTGCTGCAAGCGGCTGCGGGTGGAGCAAATGGAATAGCTGCGGCGCAGGTCTTGCCCATTCACCTGAGCGCGCAAGGTCAGGAACTGGCCGGGTTCAAATTGGAAGCGGTCTTTCAAGGCTGTGGGCACCGACAAGGTCAGCGCCACGGCACCTGCGGCTTCGGCATCGATGCGGGTGACGGTCAACTCATGAAAACGGGGAGCTGCAGACATGGTGGGCGCTCAATAGGGTTTGAAGTAATCGAAGGGCTCCTGGCAGTCCAGGCACTTGTAAAGCGCTTTGCAGGCCGTGGAGCCAAAGTGAGAGGTTTCGGTGGTCAGTGACGAGCCACAACGCGGGCATGGGATGGCCTCGTTGGCTGCTGCACGCGCCGCGAAGCGCAGCACGCGGCTGGACCCACCATGATCGTCCGCGTGCTCAGCGCAGGCCTGCGGTGGGGCGATGCCATAGGCCCGCAATTTGTCTTTCGCCGCTGGCGTCATCCAGTCGGTGGTCCATGCCGGCGACAGTTGTGTCACGACCTTGGCGTCCCAACCTTGTTGTTGCAAGAGCGCACGAACATCGTCCTCGATCTGGCCCATGGCGGGGCAACCGCTGTAGGTCGGCGTGATGACCACTTCCAGCCCACTGTCCGTCTGGCGAATGCCGCGCAGGATGCCCAGCTCGCGCAAGCTGACCACCGGAATTTCCGGGTCGGCCAGCACTTCCAGGGCTTGCCACACCGCTTGCAACTCTGCGGGAATCTCTGGCGTGCTGGTGCCGGTCATGCTGCGCCCTTACCAGTTGGCTTGCGGGTGTGCGCGCGCCAGGCCTTGCATTTCGGCCAAGAGAAAGCCCAGATGCTCCGAGTGCACGCCGTGCTTGCCTGTGGGAACGAAGCCTTTGCTGGGCGGTGTTTGCAATTGCGCTTCGGCCACGGCGTCTTGTACCAAGGCCAGCCAATCGGCTTGCAGGCCGGCCATGTCCAAACCCGTGCCATCGCTCTGGGCTGCTTGCTCAAAAGCCGATGCGGTCCAAAATTCCTGGGTGTAGGGCATCAGGTGATTCAGGGCCGACTGCGCGCGAGCCTGCGATTCCTCCGTGCCGTCGCCCATGCGGATCAGCCAGTCGCGGGCATGGCGCAAGTGGTAGCGCACTTCTTTGAGCGACTTGGCGGCGATGGCCGCCAGTTGGCTGTCGCGCGACTGTTGCAAGCTTTCCCAAACCATGACCATCAAGGCGCTGTACAGGAAGTTGCGCACGATGGTGGTGGCGTAATCGCGATCGGACGCCGCGGTCCCGGCCAGGGGCGGGCTGTGGGGCAATTCCAGCAGGGTGTAGTTGCGAAACTCGGGCACATCACGGAAATACGCCAGTCGGTCTTCGGTGGTCCCCGCGCCCATCTGTTCGGCCGCTGCTTGGTACAGCAAGCGCGCCTGGCCGATCAGGTCCAGGCTGATGTTGGCCATCGCAATGTCTTCCTCGAGGATGGGGCCATGGCCGCACCATTCGGCATTGCGCTGGCCCAGCACCAAGGCGTTGTCGGCCAGGTGCAACAAATAGTCGACCGAGGCGGTGGCTGCAGGTGTGGCCGTGGTCATCACATGTGCCCCACTTCGTCGGGAATCTCGTAGAAGGTGGGGTGGCGGTAAATCTTGTCGCTTGCCGGCTCGAAAAACTCCCCCTTGTCATCGGGCGCGCTGGCCGTGATGGTGGCCGAGGGCACGACCCAAATGCTCACGCCTTCCTGGCGGCGGGTGTAGACGTCACGGGCCATTTGCAAGGCGTGTTGCGCATCGCTGGCATGCAGGCTGCCGCAGTGTTTGTGTTCCAGGCCTTGCTTGCTGCGCACAAAGACTTCCCACAGGGGCCATTCTTTCAAAGCGGGGGTGGTCATGCGGCCTCCTTCAGGGTGCGTTGCTGTTGTTTGCGGGCGTGGGCCAGCGCGGCGTCGCGCACCCATTGGCCGTCGTTCCAGGCTTTGACGCGGGTGGCCAAGCGCTCTTTGTTGCAGGGGCCCTCGCCATTCACTGTGGCCCAAAACTCGTCCCAGTCGATGGCGCCATAGTCGTGCTGTTGGCGCTCTTCATTCCACTTCAGGTCGGGGTCGGGCAAGGTGACGCCCAATACTTTGGCTTGCGGCACGGTGGCATCCACAAATTTTTGGCGCAGGTTGTCGTTGCTGATGCGCTTGATGCCCCAACGCATGCCTTGCGCGCTGTTGGGGCTGTCGGCATCTGGCGGTCCAAACATGGCGAGGCATTTCCACCACCAGCGGTTGACCGCGTCTTGCACCATGGCCTTTTGTTCGGCAGTGCCTTGCATCATGGCCAGCAAAGCCTCGTAACCTTGGCGCTGATGGAAGGACTCTTCTTTGCACACGCGCACCATGGCGCGTGCATAGGGGCCGTAGGAACAACGGCACAAAGGAATCTGGTTCATGATGGCCGCGCCATCCACCAGCCAGCCGATCACGCCCACGTCGGCCCAGTTCAGCGTGGGGTAGTTGAAGATGGAGCTGTACTTCGCGCGGCCACTGTGCAGCGCCGCCAGCATCTCGTCACGGCTGGTGCCCAGGGTTTCTGCGGCGCTGTACAGGTAGAGGCCATGCCCCCCTTCGTCCTGAACCTTGGCAATCAGGATGGCTTTGCGCTTCAAACTTGGCGCGCGGCTGATCCAGTTGCCTTCGGGCAGCATGCCCACAATTTCCGAGTGCGCGTGTTGGCTGATCTGGCGCACCAAGGTTTTGCGGTAAGCCTCTGGCATCCAGTCTTGCGGCTCGATGCGGCCATCGGCGTCAATGCGACGGTCAAATTGGGCCTGCAACGAGGCTTCGTCGGCGGACGGCGCCAGCCGCACGGGCTGCGTTTTGTCTTCTGGGCTTGGCGGCAGGTCTAGGGCTTGGGTGTACATGCGTCATCTCCAGTCGCAGCGGGGTTGCGCGAGGTCAAGAACGCAGTATAGCAATTAACCGACCGATCGGTTGGTTAATTTTCCTGGGATTTTCCCGAGCGAAAGATCAGCCGCCCGATTCCAGCGTGAAAGCCGCGCTGCGGTCTTGCCCGAGCAGGCTCACCAGTTGTGGCAGGGCCTCTTGCAGTTGCGCCTTCAGGGTGTAGGGCGGCTGAATCAAGAAGACGCCGCTGCCGGGCAGGCCGGGACGTTGGGGTTTGGCGCCGTCCAGCAAACCGCTGGGCACGGCTGACTGCTTGCCCGACTTGATGGTGAGGGTGGCATGCAGCCAAGGCTTTTGCGCTTGGGTGGCCAGGGTTTTCAGGCGGCGCGGCAAGTCGTGTGCCTCGGGGCGCGGGATGACGGGGTACCAGACCATGTAGCTTCCGGTGGCAAAGCGCTTCAGGGCATCCTGAATGGCGGCGGCCACTTTGGCGTAGTCGGACTTGATTTCGTAGCTGGGGTCCATCATGACGAGGGCGCGGCGGCTGGGCGGAGGCAAAAACTTCTTCAGGCCTTCAAAGCCGTCTTCGCGCAAGACAGCCACTTGACGGCCGGCTTTCAGTTGCGCCACATGTTGCTCCAACAGCCGGGTGTCGGTGGGGTGGAGCTCGAACAATTTGAGCTTGTCGCTCTCTCGAAGTAGGCGCTGACTTATGAAGGGCGACCCGGGATAAATACGACCGCTGCCATCGCGGTTGAACCCGCCCACCAAGTCCAGGTAGTCCTGGATCAGGGGAGATGGCGGGCTGGGGAGCTGCGCCAGCTGGCTTCGGAGCTTTTGCAGGCCTTCTTCCACCTCGCCGCTGGTGGCGGCGGCGTCACCGTCCAAGCGGTAGAGCCCGGCGCCGGCATGGGTATCGACCACGGTCAGGGGCACTGGCTTTTCGGTCATGTAGCGCAGCACCGCCATCAAGGTGGCGTGCTTGAGCACGTCGGCATGGTTGCCGGCATGGAAGGCGTGGCGGTAACTGAACATGGGGCGATGGTAACCCGGTTGCCGCTAACTGCTTGATGGCATTGGCATTTTTGTCGTAGAATCGTGGGCTTCGCAGCGCAACCGTGGTCCCGCGGCGAAGTTCATCATCCCACCTAAGAGGTTCTCGTCAGAAGAACACCGACCGTGGAAAAGGACCCAACAAACCAACTCAAGGATGAAATCCATGTCAACGTTCAGCGCAAAACCCGCTGACGTGAAGCACGAGTGGTTTGTGATTGACGCCACCGACAAGGTGCTCGGACGTGTTGCCAGCGAAGCAGCACTCCGTTTGCGCGGCAAGCACAAGGCCATTTACACGCCTCACGTCGATACCGGCGACTTCATTGTCGTCATCAACGCTTCCAAAATCCGTGTCACGGGCAACAAGGCCCTGGACAAGGTCTACTATCGCCACTCCGGTTTCCCTGGCGGCATTTACGGAACCAACTTCCGTGACATGCAAGCCAAGCATCCTGGCCGTGCGCTCGAGAAGGCTGTCAAGGGCATGCTGCCCAAGGGTCCTCTGGGCTACGCCATGATCAAGAAGCTCAAGGTTTACGGCGGCGCCGAGCATCCGCACAGTGCCCAACAGCCTCAAGTGCTGGACATCTAAGGAGCCCCAGAATGATTGGTGAATGGAACAATGGCACCGGCCGTCGCAAATCCAGCGTCGCCCGCGTGTTTCTGAAAAAAGGCTCTGGCAAGATCACGATCAATGGCAAAGACATCGCCGAATACTTCGGCCGTCAAACCTCGATCATGATTTCCAAGCAACCCCTGGTGCTGACCCAAAACGCCGAAGCTTTCGACGTGCAGGTCAATGTCCACGGTGGCGGTGAGTCCGGCCAAGCCGGCGCCGTGCGCCATGGCATCACCCGTGCCCTGATCGACTACGACGCGAGCCTCAAGCCCGTGCTGTCCGCTGCCGGTTATGTCACCCGTGACGCCCGTGAAGTGGAACGTAAAAAGGTCGGCTTGCATTCTGCACGCCGCCGTAAGCAGTTCAGCAAGCGCTGATCTGTCGCTGTTCTCAGCCAAAGCCGCTGCGGTTTGCCGTCAGCGGCTTTTGTTTTGGGGCCCTCGGCTTTGCCCATACCCCTGTCGCGGGTATTGTTGAGCAAAATAGGTTACTATTCGCTTCAATTGATTTTTCGTCTGGAGTCCGCCATGAGTGCAGTTGCTGAAAACATTCAAACCGAAATGCCTGCCCCGATCCTGTTCACCGACAGCGCTGCTGCCAAGGTGGCCGATCTGATTGCCGAAGAAGGCAATCCCGACCTGAAGCTGCGCGTGTTCGTGCAAGGCGGCGGCTGCTCTGGCTTTCAGTACGGTTTCACCTTCGACGAAGTGACCAACGAAGATGACACCACCATGAGCAAGAACGGCGTGTCATTGCTGATCGATGCCATGAGCTACCAATACCTGCTGGGCGCCGAAATCGACTACAAAGAAGATTTGCAGGGCGCGCAGTTCGTCATCAAGAACCCCAACGCCACCACCACCTGTGGTTGCGGTTCTTCCTTCTCGGTTTAATCCGCCGCCGACCCCGCGGGATACACCGCACCCAAAACACGGGCGCCTCGGGCGCCCGTTGCGCTTGGCAAATTGCCGGTTTGGCGCAACACGGTTTGCCGGGCCAGCCAGGCAAACGCGCTGGCTTCCACCTCCAAAGGCGGCAAGCCGCGTTCGGAAGATGAAACCACTTTCACTGCGGGCAAGGCTTCTTGAAGCTGGCGCATCAACTGCAAGTTGAAGGCGCCGCCGCCACACACAATCAACTCCCGGCAGTCCGGCGCTTGCTGTTGAAGCGCGGTGGCAATGGTGTGGGCGGTGAGTGCTGACAGGGTGGCTTGAACATCCTGTGGTCGAACCGTTTCAAAGCCCTTGAGCTGGGCTTGCAGCCACGCAGGATTGAACAAGTCACGCCCGGTGCTCTTGGGCGGGGAGGCCTGAAAAAAAGGCTCGCTCAGCAAACAGGCCAGCCAATCGACCTGCACCTGTCCAGAGGCGGCCCATTGCCCTTGGTGGTCATAGGCTTGGCCCCTGTGAAGATGGCACCAATGGTCCAACAGGGCGTTGCCCGGGCCGCAATCAAAGCCTTGCGCCATCTCGCCGGGCCGCAGCACGCTCAGATTGGCAATGCCGCCCACGTTCAAGACCGCCACGCAGGCCCCCGGGCGGCCGAAAACCTCTTGGTGAAAGGCTGGAACCAAGGGCGCACCTTGGCCACCCGCGGCCACATCGCGGCTGCGAAAGTCGGCCACCACATCGATGCCCGTCAGTTCAGCCAACAGGGCGGGATTGTTGATTTGCAAGGTGTAGCCTGTGCCGTCGTGCAGGCCCGGTTGATGCCGAACAGTTTGCCCATGGGCGCCCACGGCGGCAATGTCCTTGGGGCTGAGTTGCAGGTGATCTAACAAGCCTCGCACCACCTCGGCGTAGATTCTTGCCAGCCCATTGGCCGCCAGCGCCGCCCGGTGGAGTTCATTGTCGCCTGGCGTGTTCAGCGCCCACAACTCGCTGCGCAAATCCGCAGGGAATGGACGGCTGGCGTGTGCCAGCACTTGGAATGTCGAGGAGAAATCCGCCACCACACCATCGACGCCGTCCAGCGAAGTGCCAGACATCAAGCCGATGAACAGCCCTGACATGGGCTTATTGGCTGTTGGCAGGTTGCAGCGAGGCGGCCGCAGCCAGTTCCATTTGGGCGTTGCTGGCGTTGCGCTGGAATTGCGGGCGGGCCGCGGCAGACACCGGGATGGACTCGCTTTGGCGGGCCATGGCCATGGGATCCTGGTGTTGGCCGTTCACGCGGAATTCGAAGTGCAGGTGCGGGCCCGTGGCCCAGCCCGTGGCGCCAACGGCGCCCAAGGTTTGGCCTTGGGTGACCGTTTGACCTTTGCGCACATCAATGCGGCTGAGGTGGGCATACACCGTGCTATGACCATTGCGGTGCTTCAGGATGACCACGTTGCCAAAGCCATTTTGAAAGCCAGCAGTTTCTACCAAGCCATCGCCCACGCTGCGCACAGGGGTTCCGGTCGGTGCGGCATAGTCCACGCCCAGGTGCGCACGCCAGGTTTGCAAAATCGGGTGGAAGCGCATCTTGAAGCCGCTGGTCACGCGTGAGAAGGCCAGTGGCGAGGCCAAATAGGCGCGACGCAAGCTCTGGCCGTTCATGCTGTAGTAGTCGCCGCGCGGTGCGCCAGGCTCCTGAAACCAGACGGCCTGGAAGGTTTTCCCATTGTTGACAAATTCGGCCGACAACACCCGGCCGGCGCGCATGGGCTCGCCATCGGCTTCCAGGGTTTCATAGATCACGGAGAAGCGATCGCCTTTGCGCAAGGCGCGATGGAAATCAATGTCACCGGCGAAGATGTCCGCCAACTGGGTGGCCACCGAATCAGGAATTTTGGCGTCGTCGGTTGCGGCAAACAGCGAGCTTTGAATCACGCCGCCCGCCATGCGCGAGCTGGCACTGAGCTTGCCGCTTTCCAGGCGCGCGCTGAAGCCCGTGTCGGCCTTCGCCACCACCAGGCGTTGGAATTCTGGGGAGTCGTCACGGGCCCAGCGGGCGCTGAGGCTCAGCAATTGGTGATGCTCATCGGCTTCGGCCGAGACCAGCCGACCAGCCTTGCCCAGCAAGGCTTGGCGAGCTTGCGGGTTATTGCGGATAAAGGCGGCGGCTATGGAATCCGATATCCCCAGGCGACGCAGCAATGATTCTGCGGTGTCGTTGGAGCGGGTGATTTCACTGCGGTACAGCCGCAAAGCCTGCGGCGCCATGTCCGTGACCGCGAAGGGCAAGGGCTGTACGACTTCCACGACTTCCCGCGTGGGCAGCGCAGCGGCATCGGGGCCCAAGGTGGCCACAGCGTAGGAACCGCCTGCGCCCACCATGAGCAAAGCCGCCACACCCGCCAGAATCCGTTTCGGATGCTGCTGGTGAAGCTTTTCAAGGCGCGCCAACCAGTGGGCGCATTGGGCAATCAGTCGATGCTGCAAAAAAACTCCTGGGCCTTGGCGCTCAAAGGACGGCAAGGATCAACCAACGCCAATTAAAATCGGCGACGAAGGCGCTAGTATAGCCCGGTGTCACGCAAGCGCCAAGCCCAAAAAATCCTTATGAATCAAGCCTCTGTCCCCAGTCATCCAGTGACCGATTCGGTCCGGAATGCCCTTGAAGTGTCCTTGCGTGGCTGCGAGGAGTTGATCCCCGAGGACGAGTGGGTCCGCAAACTCGCCCGCTCCGAGGCCACGGGGCAGCCCTTGCGCATCAAGTTGGGGCTGGACCCAACAGCCCCCGACATCCACATTGGGCACACCGTGGTGCTGAACAAGATGCGCCAGTTGCAGGACCTGGGGCACCAGGTGATCTTCCTGATTGGCGACTTCACCACCATGATTGGCGACCCTTCCGGTCGCAACAGCACCCGCCCGCCCCTGACGCGTGAGCAAATTGAGGCCAACGCCCAGACCTACTACAAGCAGGCCAGCCTGGTGCTGGACCCCGCGCGCACCGAAATTCGCTACAACTCCGAGTGGTGCGACCCTCTGGGCTCGCGCGGCATGATCCAGCTGGCGGCCAAGTACACCGTGGCCCGCATGATGGAGCGCGACGATTTCAGCAAGCGCTTCAAGGGCGGCCAGTCCATCAGCGTGCATGAGTTTTTGTACCCCCTGATGCAGGGCTATGACAGCGTGGCCTTGCGCAGCGACCTGGAGCTGGGCGGCACCGATCAGAAGTTCAACCTGCTGGTGGGGCGTCATCTGCAGCAGGAATACAGCCAGGAGCCCCAGTGCATTTTGACCATGCCGCTGCTGGAAGGCCTGGATGGCGCGGACAAAATGTCCAAGAGCAAGAACAACTACATCGGCATCACCGAGGAGCCCAACACCATGTTCGCCAAGGTGCTGTCCATCAGTGACGACTTGATGTGGCGCTGGTACACCTTGCTGAGCTTCAAGTCACTGGCGGACATCGCGCTGCTGAAGAAAGAGGTCGAGGGCGGTCGCAACCCCAAGGATGCCAAAGTGATGCTGGCCAAGGAAATCACGGCACGCTTTCACAGTGCGGCAGCGGCCGAGGCGGCCGAGCAAGACTTCATTCGCCGCAGCCAGGGCGGCGTGCCCGACGAGATCCCCGAAGTGCAACTGCAAGGGGCGCCCATGGGCATCGGCGCCTTGCTCAAAGCCGCTTCGCTGGCGCCTTCCACCAGCGAGGCCAACCGCCTGATCGAGGGCGGTGGGGTGCGCATCGACAGCCAGGTGGTCAGCGACAAAGGCCTGAGGCTGGACGCGGGCACCTTCGTGCTGCAGGTGGGCAAACGTAAATTTGCCCGCGTGACCCTGGCTTGACACCTTCAGGGCGTAGCATCGCCCCATGACTTTGTCGCCTGATTCCAAGTTCCTCACCCCCAAAGCGCTGCTGGGCGCTTCGGTCGGGGTGGCCGTGGTCACCATCGCCTTGAAAACCCTGGCGTGGTGGCTCACCGACTCGGTCGGCTTGTTGTCGGATGCGATGGAGTCGCTGGTCAACCTGGCCAGCGCCATGTTTGGCCTGCTGATGGTCACCGTGGCAGAGCGCCCGGCCGACGAAGACCACCCTTACGGGCACCACAAGGCAGAGTATTTTTCCTCGGGTTTCGAGGGCATCCTGATCATCGTTGCGGGCTTGGGCATTGTCTGGGCTGCGGCCCATCGCCTGTTCGACCCTCAACCGCTGGCGCAGGTGGGCTTGGGGCTGGCGCTGTCGGTGGCCAGTTCGGCCCTCAACGGCTTGCTGGCCTGGGCGATGTTTTATGCGGCCAAGTTGCACCGCTCCATGGCCTTGGATGCCGACGCCCGGCATTTGGTCACCGACGTCTGGACATCGGTGGGCGTGGTGGTGGGCATCTTGCTGGTGTCGTTCACCGGTTGGCTGTGGCTGGACGCGGTCGTGGCCATCGGCGTGGCCTTGAACATTTTGAGAGAGGGTGCACACTTGATTTGGCGGTCTTCCCAAGGCTTGATGGACGAAGCCGTGGAGCCGGCGGTGCGCCAAGCCATTCATGCCGTGCTCGATGGTTTTGTGGCGCGCAGCGCGGGTGGCGACACCCTTCGTTTTGACCATGTGACCACCCGCAAGGCCGGGCAGCGGCAGTTTGTGGACCTGCATTTGCACATGCCCGCAGCTTGGACCCTGGGCGAGGCGGCGGCCCTGCGCACCCAAGTCGAGCAAGCCCTGATGCAGGCCGTGCCTGGCTTGCGCGCCACCATCCAGTTGCTGCCCAGCGATGTCGAGGCGCATTTGGACGACCCCAGGGAGGCCGCATGATCAGCTTGATTCAACGCGTCAGCCAGGCCAGCGTGCGCGTCGAGGGGGAGCTGATTGGCGAGATTGGGGCCGGTCTGCTGGTGCTGCTGTGTGCCGAGCAAGGCGACACCGAGGCGCAGGCGGACAAGTTGCTCGCCAAGTTGTTGAAGCTGCGCATTTTCAGCGACGACACGGGCAAGATGAACCGCTCGGTTCAGGACCTGGACGGTCAGGGTACGGCGGGCGGCCTGTTGATCGTCAGCCAGTTCACGCTCGCCGCCGACACCTCGGGCGGCACGCGCCCCAGCTTCACCCAGGCCGCGCCGCCGGCCGAGGGGCGGCGTTTGTACGATGCGTTTGTCGCCAAAGCCCGCGCCGCCCATCCCCAAGTGGCCACCGGGCAGTTTGCGGCCCACATGGCGGTCGCCTTGGTGAACGACGGGCCGGTGACGATTCCCCTGCGGGTGCCGCCGCCTCAGCCCTGATACGGGTTGCGAATGCCCAGGCCCGCCAGGATGTCAATTTCCCGGGCCTCCATGGCTTCGGCATCGGCGGTGCTGGTTTCATGGTCCCAGCCCTGGGCATGCAAGCTGCCGTGCACCAACAAATGCGCATAGTGGTCACGCAATGACTTGCCTTGTTCGCGGGCTTCCTGGGCAATGACTGGCGCGCACAAGACCAGGTCGGCCATGACCACCGGGCTTTGCGCGTAATCGAAGGTCAGCACATTGGTGGCATAGGCTTTGTGCCGGTAGTCCCGGTTCAGGGCCAGGCCTTCTTCGGCGTCCACAATGCGCACCGTGATTTCGGCGGGCCGCGCCAAGGCATGGCGAATCCAGCGCATGACCTGCGCGCGCGGCAAAGCGGCCCGGTGCGCTGCGGCATCGCTCAGGCGGCTGAATTGAAGCGACAGTTGAAGCGCTTGCAAACGGGCGGCCATGGCTCAACTCCGCACGGCCGTGCGCGGGCTGCGCTGCGCGTCGTAAGCGTCCACGATGCGGGCCACAAGGGGGTGGCGCACCACGTCGGCACTGGTGAAGTGGCACATGGAAATGCCCTTGACGCGGCGCAAAACGCGCTCGGCATCGATCAAGCCACTGAGTTGGCCCTTGGGCAGGTCGATTTGGCTCACATCGCCGGTCACCACGGCCTTGGCGCCAAAGCCGATGCGTGTGAGGAACATCTTCATTTGCTCGGGCGTGGTGTTCTGGGCCTCGTCCAGAATCACAAACGCATTGTTCAAGGTGCGCCCGCGCATGAAGGCCAGGGGCGCAATTTCCAGGGCGTTGCGCTCAAAGGCTTTTTGCACCCGCTCGAACCCCATCAGGTCGTACAGCGCGTCGTACAGGGGGCGCAGGTAAGGGTCGACTTTTTGGCCCAGGTCACCGGGCAAGAAGCCCAGCTTTTCGCCGGCCTCCACCGCGGGGCGCGTCAGCACAATGCGTTGCACGGCGCTGCGCTCCAGCGCGTCCACCGCGCAGGCCACGGCCAGGTAGGTCTTGCCGGTGCCGGCCGGGCCAATGCCGAAGGTGATGTCGTGCTGGGCAATGTTCTCCAGGTACACGCTCTGGTTGGGCGTGCGGGCGCGCAAGTCAGCGCGGCGGGTTTGCAGCTGCATGTTGCCGTCCTCGCCTTCGACCATGGAGGCGTCGGTGCTGAGCATCAGTTGAACCTGGTCGGCCGAGACCGGGCGCGCAGCGCGTTCGTACAAGGCTTGCAGCACCTCCAGCGCTTGCTCGGCTTTGGCTTTGGGGCCATCCACCTTGAATTGCTCATGGCGATGGGCAATTTTGACTTGCAGGGCCTGCTCCAGGGTGCGCAAGTGCGCGTCCATCGGGCCGCACAGGTTGGACAGGCGGGTATTGTTCAGCGGGGTGAAGGCGTGTTTGAGAATCAAGTCGATAATCCGTGTAAAGGTGTTCCAATGATAGGCAAGTTGACCGGCATCCTCAGCGAAAAGAATCCGCCCCAGGTCTTACTGGATTGTCATGGTGTGGGGTATGAAGTGGATGTGCCCATGAGCACGTTCTACAACCTGCCTGCGCTGGGCGAAAAAGTGTCCCTGCTGACCCATTTTGTGGTGCGGGAAGACGCCCAGATTCTGTACGGTTTTGCGTCGGCCAGCGAGCGTGAGGTCTTTCGCCAGTTGATCAAAATTTCTGGCGTCGGGCCGCGCACGGCGCTGGGCGTGCTCAGCGGCATGAGCGTGGCCGAGTTGACGCGTGCCATCAGCGAGCAAGAGTCGGGGCGCCTGGTGAAAATCCCGGGCATTGGCAAAAAAACCGCCGAGCGCTTGTTGCTGGAACTCAAGGGCAAGCTGGGCGCCGACCTGGGACCTGCCGTGGTTCCCACGCACGACCACCAAACCGACATCCTGCAAGCCTTGATGGCCTTGGGCTACAGTGAGCGCGAAGCGGCCCTGGCCCTCAAGGCCTTGCCAACCGATGTGGGCGTGAGCGATGGCATCAAGCTGGCGCTGAAGGCCCTGGCCAAATAAAACTTTCTTCGACCGCCATGAGCATTCAAACTGACGATTTCGCTCCCTCGCCCCGCGTGGTGTCTGCGGCGCCGGTGTCGTCCAACGAAGAGGCGATCGAGCGCGCCTTGCGCCCCAAGCTGCTCGAGGAGTATGTGGGGCAGATGAAAGTGCGCGAGCAGCTCGAGATTTTCATTGGCGCGGCCCGCAAGCGCGGCGAAGCCCTGGACCATGTGCTCTTGTTTGGGCCGCCCGGTTTGGGCAAAACCACCTTGAGCCACATCATCGCCCACGAGCTGGGCGTGAATTTGCGCCAGACCAGTGGGCCGGTGCTGGAAAAGCCCAAAGACCTGGCCGCCTTGCTCACCGGGCTGGAAAAAAACGATGTGCTGTTCATTGATGAAATCCATCGGCTGTCCCCAGTGGTGGAAGAAATTCTCTACCCGGCCTTGGAGGACTACCAGATCGACATCATGATTGGCGAAGGCCCTGCGGCGCGCAGCATCAAGCTCGACCTGCAGCCCTTCACCCTGGTGGGCGCTACCACCCGGGCCGGGATGCTGACCAACCCGTTGCGCGACCGTTTTGGCATTGTGTCGCGCCTGGAGTTTTACACCGCCGAAGAGTTGCAGCGCATTGTCATGCGCAGCGCCGGCTTGCTGACCACGCCCATCGATGTGGAAGGCGGCTTTGAAATCGCGCGCCGCTCGCGCGGCACGCCCCGCATTGCCAACCGCTTGTTGCGCCGGGTGCGCGACTATGCCGAGGTCAAAGGCACCGGACGCATCACCCAGGACATGGCGCACAAGGCCTTGGCCATGCTCGATGTCGACCCGCAAGGCTTTGACCTGATGGACCGCAAACTGCTGGAGGCCGTGATTCACCGCTTCGATGGCGGCCCGGTCGGCCTGGACAACATTGCCGCCAGCATTGGCGAAGAGCGCGACACCATTGAAGACGTGATCGAGCCCTACCTGATTCAGCAAGGCTACCTGCAACGCACCCCGCGCGGGCGCATTGCGACCTTGGCTGCCTACCGGCATCTGGGCGTGACGCCGCCGCAAAACGACAGCGGGTTGTTGACCGAGTGAGGGGTTGCCGCGGCCCCTGCGGGGCCTCGCAACGACCTTAAGCTGTGGACTCGTCCAGGCTGTCGGTTTCCAAATGACGCGCGTCGCCCCAACCGACCAGGGACAAACCTTGGGGTGACCACAGCAAGCGGTTGATGTTGGCATTGCCCAAGGTCCAGGTGCGCGGTGCCTGCAACGCTTGCAGGGTGGCCAGGCGGTACAGAATGTCCATCACGCCCCCGTGCGCCACGAACACAATTTGTTCGCCCACATGGCGCGCGGCCAGGGCATGGGTCAGGTGCTGGATGCGTTCGCGCAAGGCCAGCAAGCTTTCGCCTTCTGCGGGCGCCCACTCGGGCACGCGTTCGCGCCACTGCCGCGCATCGTCGGGCCAAAGGCTTTCGATTTCCGCCCAGGTGCGCTTTTCAAAGATGCCAAAGGCGCGCTCGCGCAGGCCCCTCTCGGTTTGCGGCGTCAGTCCCTGCACCTGCGCGATCGCCCGCGCGGTGTCGTGTGCGCGGGACAAATCGCTGGTGTAAATGGCCGCGATGGGCTCATGGGCCAGGGCGGCGGCGGCCTGGCGCGCTTGCCAGTGGCCTTTGTCGTTGAGGCCGATGTCGGTTTGTCCCTGGATGCGGGTGTCGACGTTCCAGGCGGTTTCGCCATGGCGGATGGCGATGATGCGGGTGGTTTCCATGGCGAAAGTTTAGGCGACTTGGCGCGGACAAACCCGATGCGCTGTCAGGGAATGCCCCTGAACCCCCGATTTGAGACAAAATAGCACGGTCGTACTTTTTTGGAGTTTGCATGGCGACATCGTCCCTTTCCAGCCGCATCAGCCCCGAGGGGTTGGCCGATGCTGCCGTTGGCAGCCGGGAAGGGCGCGCCATGCTCAAGGGGCAGCAAACCAAGGCCGCCATTGTGGATGCGGCGCTGGGACTGGCCACCCAAATCGGCATGGAAGGCCTGAGCATTGGCGCCATTGCCGAAGTCATGCGCATGAGCAAGTCGGGCGTGTTCGCCCATTTTGGCTCGCGCGAAGAATTGCAAATTTCGGTGATTCGCGAGTACCACCAACGTTTTGAAGACGAAGTTTTCTTCCCCGCCATGAACGCGCCGCGCGGTTTGCCGCGCTTGCGCGCCTTGTTCAGCAATTGGATGAGCCGCACCTCGGCCGAGATCGATTCCGGCTGTTTGTATGTCAGTGGCGCCGCCGAATTTGACGACCGGCCTGGGCCCGTGCGCGATGCGCTGGCGCACTCCGTGAACACCTGGCTGGCGGCCTTGCACCGCGCCGTGGTGCAGGCCTGTGAGGCGGGGCATCTGGCCTCCCAAACCGACGCGCAGCAAATGGCGTTTGAAATTCACGGCCTGATTCTGGCCTTGCACTATGAAGCCCGTTTTTTGAAATCACCGCATGCCTTGTCCCGCACGCAGCAAGGGTTTGAAAACATCTTGCAGCGCTACGGTGCCCAATAAGCTGCCCCCAAGCAAACCATTCATTTTCTGGAGACCTCATGCCAAGCTATCAACCGCCGTTACGGGACATGCAATTTGTTTTACATGATGTGTTGGGCGTCATGGATGTGCTCAAAGACTTGCCCGCCCATTCAGAACTGGATGCAGACACTTTGGCCGCCGTGTTGGAAGAGGGCGGGAAATTCGCCGCCGACATCCTGACGCCGCTGAACACCGTGGGGGATGCGCAGGGCTGCCAACTCAACCGTGAGACCCATGACGTCAAAACGCCCGAAGGCTTCAAAGCCGCCTACGAGGCCTTTGTGGCCGGGGGCTGGCCGGCGCTGAGTTGTGATCCGGCTTATGGCGGCCAAGGCTTGCCCATCGTGGTGAACCAGTGTTTTTACGAAATGCTCAACAGCGCCAACCAGGCCTGGACCATGTACCCCGGCCTGACCCACGGCGCCTATGAGTGCTTGCACGCCCACGGCACAGAGGCCCAAAAGCAAACCTATTTGCCCAAGATGACGCGCGGCGAGTGGACCGGCACCATGTGCCTGACCGAGCCCCATTGCGGCACCGACCTGGGGCTGTTGCGCACCAAGGCCGAGCCGCAGCCCGATGGCAGTTACCGGTTGAGCGGGCAAAAAATCTTCATCAGCGCAGGCGAGCACGACATGGTGAGCAACATCGTGCATTTGGTGCTGGCGCGCTTGCCCGATGCACCGGCCGGCAGCAAAGGCATCAGCCTGTTTGTGGTGCCCAAGTTCTTGGTCAACAGCGATGGTTCCTTGGGCGAACGCAATGCCATTTTTTGCAGTGGCCTCGAGCACAAGATGGGCATCCATGGCAACGCCACCTGTCAGATGATGCTCGATGGCGCCGTGGGCACGATGGTCGGGCAGCCCAACAAAGGCCTGGCCGCGATGTTTGTGATGATGAACGCTGCCCGCATTGGCGTTGGCATGCAATCGCTGGGGCTGACCGAGGTGGCCTATCAAAACGCTTTGGCCTATGCGCGTGAGCGCATCCAGTCGCGCAGCCTCACTGGCGTCAAAGAGCCGGCCAAACCGGCCGACAGCATCCTGGTCCATCCCGATGTGCGACGCATGCTGCTAACTGCCAAGGCCTATGCCGAAGGCGGCCGTGCGCTCAGCTTGTACAGCGCGTTGCTGATCGACCAAGAGCTGAACCATCCGGATGCCGCGGTGCGGGCCGATTGCGCCGAGCTCGTGGCCTTGCTCACCCCCATCGTCAAGGCCTTCATCACCGACAACGCCTGGCAGGCCACGTCCAACTGTTTGCAGGTGTTGGGCGGCCATGGCTACATTCGCGAATGGGGCATGGAGCAGTTTGTGCGTGACGCGCGCATCAACATGATTTACGAAGGCACCAACACCATTCAAAGCCTGGACTTGCTGGGTCGCAAGGTCTTGGGCAACCAAGGCGCCTCGCTGAAAAAATTCGGCCAGCAAATCACGCAGTGGGTCATGGCCGCGCAAGGCGATGAAGACCTGGCGGAGTTTGTGCGCCCGCTCTCGCAATTGGGCCAGCAAGTCACGCAGCTCACCGGCGAACTGGGCTACAAGGCCCTGCAAAACGCCGACGAAGTCGGGGCCGCTGCGGTGGACTACCTGCGCGTCATTGGGCATTTGGTGCTGGGCTACTTCTGGGCCCGCATGGCGCAGGCCGCGCTGCAAAAAATCGCCGCTGGCGAGCGCGATCCTTTTTACACGGCCAAGTTGCAGACCGCGCGCTTTTATTTCGCGCGCTTGCTGCCAGAGACCGCGTCCCTGGTGCAAAGCGCCCGCGCAGGCTCGGCCAGCCTGATGGACACCGAGGCCGTTTTTGCATGACGGACCATCCTTTCGACCAGGCCATGACGCTGAGCGTCGTGGGCGAACCCGGCGAGGGCCGTTTTGAAGGCCTGCCCAGCGCGTACTACTGGAACATGGTGGGGCCCTATGGCGGCATCACGGCCGCCACAGTGGTCAAAGCCTTGATGCAGCACCCGCAGCGCCTGGGGGAGCCCATCGCCTTGACGGTCAACTACGCTGCGGCCCTGACCCTGAAGCCTTTCACACTGACCGCACGCCCTGCGCGCACCAACCGCTCCACCCAGCACTGGACGATGGAGATGACGCAGCTGGACGATCAGGGTCAGCCCTGTGTGGTGCTGACGGCCACGGCCGTGACGGCCGCGCGGCGCAGCACCTGGCGTCAAATTGACCACCCCATGCCCCAAGTGCCACCGCCCGATCAAGTCGAGGTGGCGCCTCGCGCCAAAGGCGTGGCCTGGTTGGACCGTTACGAAATGCGCGCCATCGATGGCGGCCTGCCGGCGGTTTGGGATGGCAGCGGAGAGCACAGCCGCAGCTTGCTGTGGATGCGCGACACCCCAGCGCGTGCGCTGGATTTTTTGTCGCTGACCTCGTTCGCGGATTTGTTCATTCCGCGCGTCTGGGTGCGTCGCGCCACGCGCGTGCCTGTGGGCACCGTGTCCATGACGGTTTACTTCCATGCTGGTCCAGCCGAACTGTTGGCCGCAGGAACCGACCATCTTTTAGGCCAAGCCCAGGCACAGGCCTTTCACGATGGCTTCTTTGACCAGCACGGCCAGATCTGGAGCCGCGATGGCCATTTGCTCGTCACCACTCACCAAATTGTTTATTACAAGGAATGACCATGTCCGACATCCTGCGCCACGTTGACAACGGCGTGATGACCCTGACCTTCAACCGGGTCGACAAGAAAAACTCCATCACTTCTGCCATGTACGCCACCTTGGCCGATGCGCTGGCGCAAGCGGTGGACGATGCGCAAGTTCGCGTGGTGGTGTTTCAAGGGCATGAAACCATTTTCAGCGCGGGCAATGACATTGGCGATTTCTTGAACCAGCCGCCCTCGGGCAAAGAGTCGCCGGTGTACCGCTTCTTGCGCAACATCGCGAGTTTCCCCAAGCCGATCCTGGCGGCGGTGAGCGGCCCGGCGGTGGGCATTGGCACCACGATGCTGTTTCACTGCGATTTGGTGATTGCCGGCGATAACGCAGCCTTCTCCATGCCTTTCGTGAATTTGGGCTTGTGCCCTGAAGCGGCTTCGAGCTTGCTGGTACCTCAAATGATGGGCTACCACCGCGCTGCCGAAGCCTTGCTGATGGGTGAGCCCTTCATGGCCGAGGCGGCCCTGGAGGTCGGACTGGTCAACCGCGTGGTGCCGCCGACCGAAGCCAACGGCGTGGCGCAACAGCAGGCGCGCAAATTGGCCGCCAAGCCCTTGAGTTCTCTCATCGAAACCAAGCGTTTGCTCAAGGGCGGCCAGCAAGCCGCGGTGTTGCAGCGCATGGACGAGGAGGGCGCCGTCTTCGGCCGCATGTTGCGTGAGCCGGCAGCACGCGAGGCCTTTGGTGCCTTCATGGAAAAGCGCAAGCCGGACTTCTCCAAGCTTTAAATCGTTTGCATCCGAAAAATCAAGCGTTTGCTTGGTATAAATGGGGCTTGCGTTGTCGATGCCATGCCCCATTCTTCCGTGCGTTCTCTCCTGCCAAATTTTTCGGCGCTGCCTGAGCTGGCCAAGCGCCCGCGCGGGCGGCCCCGCAAATTACCGGGCACCGAAGCAGAGGGCAACCGTCGGCAAGAACTGATGCAAGTGGCGGCGCGGCTGTTTCGGCAAAGAGGCTTTGATGCCGTGACCACGCGCGACATCGCCGCAGCGGCCGGCATGCACAGTGGCTCGCCCTTCTATCACTTCGAAACCAAGGGCGTGCTGCTGTTCGCCATCATCCAAGCCGGCATGCAGGCGGCCATTTCCAGCCAGGAGGCCATCGTGCGATCGGCGCCCGCATCGGCCGTGGACACCTTGAGGGCCCTGGTGAAGCACCACTACGAAGTCTTGTTGGGGCCCGACAGCGACTTCATCCCAGTGATGCTCTACGAAGGCCGCTCCTTGAGTACCGAGCAACAAGCGGCCATCACCGAGCTGCGCAAAACCTACGAGGCACCTTGGGTGCCCGTTTTGGACGCCCTGGCCCAAGAGGGCGCCTTGGCGGCCGACCCTGCCCTGGCCCGCCTTATGATTCTGGGCGCATTGAACTGGTCCGTCCAATGGTTCAAGCCCCACGGCCCCGCGAGCCTGTCGACCTTGACCGATCAGGCCTTGTCTCTTTTTCTGCGAACACCATGACTTCCAAACACACGCTTCCCGTCGAGTTTGAACCCGAATTTTTGCAAGGCCTGAAAAGCATCTTTGAAGAAAAAATTGTTTTCAACCAGGTGCTGGGCCTGAAGATCACCGACCTCAAGCCCACCCATGTGAAAGGCCGCATCGAGATGCGGCCCGAGTTGATTGGGCACTACAGCCACAACCGCATTCATGGCGGCGTGATCAGTGCCAGTTTGGATGCCATGGGCGGCTTGGCGTGCATGGCCGCCATTGGCGCGCGGCACATGGATGAGTCGCCCGCCAAGCGCCTCGAGCGCTTTGCCAAACTGGGGACCATCGACTTGCGAATCGATTATTTGCGCCCGGGCATTGGCGCTTTTTTCGAACTCACCGCCGAGGTGATGCGGCTGGGCTCGCGCGTGGGCTCCACGCGCATGGAATTTCGCGGGCCGGATGGCAAATTGATGTCCACCGGCGCCGGTGCCTACATCGTGTCATGAGGTAGGCGACCGGCGATTGCCGTCTCAGGGCTTGATGTAGTCAGACACCACTTTCCACTTGCCGTCCTGAATTTGGGACAGGCGAGAGGCGTCGTTGCCCAGGCGCTTTTGCGCGGTGAAGGTCATCTCTGGGCTGCCAAACATGTCAGGCGCCACGGTCATGGTGTCCATGGCCTTGATGAAGCTGTCGGTGCTCAGGTTGGGACCGGCTTTTTGTGCAGCGCGCAGGAAGATGTCCACGGCGTTGTAGCCATACACCGAGAACACGGTGGGGTCCTCATTGAACTTGGTCTTGTACTTGTTGGCCCAGAAGCGAATGGGTTGGGAAGCCTCGTCCAGGTAAGGATGCTGCGAGGTCATGGTGGCATACAGGCCGTCCATGGCCTTGCCGCCGAGCTTGTGGATCAGGTCGGTGTAGGCCGCACTCGAGCCCAAGAAGGTGGGGCTGAAACCGGTCTTGCGGGCTTCGCCGATGGCGCCGATGGTTTCACGAATGATGGTGCCCAAGATGACAAAGTCGCAGCCCGCCGCTTTCATCTTGGCGGTTTGCGACGAGAAGTCGGTGGCGCCGCGCTTGTACGAGGTTTTTTCTGCCAATTCCACATTGATGGTTTTCAGGCCGGCCTCCGCACCCCGGACAACCTCCAGGCCGAACTCATCGTCCTGGTACATGGTGCAAACCTTTTTGGCGTTTTTCTCTTTCACCATCTTGGGCGCAGCCACGCGCATTTGGTCGAAGTAGGTGGAAGCAAAAGAGTACTTCAGCTTGTGGAAGGGCTCATACATTTCACGCGCGGCGGTCACCGGGAAAAAGTTGACCACGTTCTTTTCAAACTGCACCGGCATGGCGGCCAGGTTTTGGGCTGTGCCGATGTGCGCGATCATGGCGAAAATCTTGTCTTGGTTGACCAGCTTTTGCGCTGCCAACACGGCCTTCTTCGGGTCGTAAGCGGAGTCTTCCACCTTCAACACCAGCTTGCGGCCATTGATGCCGCCCTGTTCGTTGGCTTCGTCCACGCGCAGCATCATGCCCAGGCGCACTTGTTTGCCAAAGCCTGCGATCGGGCCGGACAAATCCTGGATCGAGCCCAGCGTGATTTCGGTTTTGCTGACGCCTTGGGATTGCGCCAGTGCCGCTGTGGTGCCTGCCGAGAGGAGGGCGGCCAGGGCCAGAAGACGGTATTTCATGGTGAGCTCCTTGGAGTGATGCGTTGGGTTAAACAGTGATCTCAATGCTTGATGTAATCAGACACGGGCTTCCATTTGCCGTCCTGAATTTGGGACAGGCGCGACCAGTTGCTGCCCAAGCGCTTGGTGGCGCTGAAGCTCACGGGCGGGCTGCCAAAAATATCGGACTCGACGCTCAAGGTGTCCATGGCTTTGATGAAGCTTTCAGTGTTCAGTGCGGGGCCCGCCTTTTGCGCGCCGCGAATGAACATGTCGATGATGATGTAGCCGTAGGCCGAGAACACCGTCGGGTCTTCGTTGAACTTGGTCTTGTACTTGTTGGCCCAGAAACGCAAAGGTTGCGAGGCCTCGTCCAGGTAGGGGTTTTGCACAGAGTTGGTGGCGTACATGCCATCCATGGCTTTGCCGCCCAGCTTGTGAATCAGGTCGGTGTAGGCCGCGACCGAGCCCAGGAAGATGGGGTTGAAGCCGGTCTTGCGGGCTTCGGCAATGGTGCCGATGGTTTCGCGAATGATGGTGCCCAGCACGACCAACTCACAGCCGCCTGACTTCATGCGCGCCACCTGAGAGGAAAAATCGGTGGCGCCGCGTTTGAAGCTGGTTTTTTCCAGCAACTCCATGTTGAGGGTCTTCAGGCCGGCCTCGGCACCGCGCAGCACCTCCAGGCCGAACTCATCGTCCTGGTAAATGATGCAAATCTTTTTCACGCTTTTGTCCGTGACCATCTTGGGCAGGGCAATGCGAAGCTGATCGTAATAAGCGCTGAGCAGGGCGTACTTGTAGCGGTGGGTCGGCTCGTACATCTCGCGCGCAGCCGTCAGCGGCATGAAGTTCACCACATGCTTTTCAAACTGGATCGGCATGGCCGCGTTGTTGTGCGCGGTGCCCAGATGGGCCGCCATGATGAAAATCTTGTCCTGGTTGACCAGCTTCTGCGCTGCCAACACCGCCTTCTTGGGGTCGTAGCCAGAGTCTTCCACCACCAGCTTGAGCTTGCGGCCATGCACGCCGCCTTGCTCATTGGCTTCGTCAATGCGCAACTGCATGCCGGCGCGCGCCTGTTTGCCATAGCCCGCCAGCGGCCCCGACAAGTCTTGGATGCTGCCAATGAGAATTTGGTCTTTGCTCACACCTTGTTGGGCCCATGTGGCCGTGGGCAAGGCGAAGGTGGTGGCGGCCAACAGCAGGGCGGATAGCGTGTGACGCATGGCAGGTCTCCTGAAATTCATCGGTACATGGCCTCAATTTGCTCGGCGTATTTGGTTTGCACCAGCTTGCGCTTGAGCTTCATGGTGGGCGTGAGTTCTTCGTCTTCGGCACTCAGTTGGGTGTCGAGCAGCCAAAACTTTTTGACCTGCTCGACCCGGGCGAATTTTTTGTTGACGCCGTCCAGAATGTCTTGGATCAACTGCTGGACCTCGGCGCTGCGGGTCAGGCTGGCGTAGTTGGAGAAGGGCACATCGTGGTCCTGCGCAAACTTCTCGACGTTTTCCTGGTCGATCATGATGATCACGGTCAGGTAGGCACGCTTGTCGCCAATCACCACCGCGTCGGTGATGTAGGGCGAGAACTTGAGCTCGTTTTCAAATTCGCTGGGCGTGATGTTCTTGCCGCCGGCCGTGATGATGATGTCTTTCATCCGGTCGGTGATGCGGAAAAAGCCATCCTCGTCCACGGTGCCCACGTCGCCGGTGTGCAGCCAGCCCTCGGCGTCAATGGTTTCGGCCGTTTTGTCGGGCAGGTTCAGGTAGCCCATGAACACATTGGGGCCGCGCACCAAAATTTCTTGCGTTTCGGGGTCCAGCCGCACCTCGTTGTAGGCAGTGGCCGGGCCGATCGAGCCGGGCTTGATGCGCTGGGCCGTCATGGCCGTGGAGGCGCCGCAGGTTTCGGTCATGCCCCACACTTCCAGCATCGGCAGGCCCAGCGCCAAATACCATTTGATGAGCTCGGGCGAGATCGGCGCCGCACCCGTCACCAGCAGGCGCGAGCGGTGAATGCCAATCATCTTGCGCACATTGTTCAGGGCCAGCCAGCGCGCCAGGGTGAACTGAATTTTCAGCCAGGTGCCAACGGGTTGACCTTGCAGCACGCGGTCTGAAATTTGGTAACCCACTTGGATGCCCCAGCCATACACCGCTTGTTGCAGGGCGCTGGCTTCCTTCAGGGCAATCATCACGCCTGAATAAAATTTTTCCCAGACACGCGGCACGGCCAAAAACACCGTGGGCGCAATTTCGCGCACGTTTTCAGGGATGGTTTCCGGGTTCTCCACGAAGTTCAGCACGGCGCCGGTGTACAGCGCGTGGTACTCGCCTCCGAGGCGCTCGGCAATGTGGCACAAGGGCAAGAAGCACATGCGCTCATCGCCTTCGTGCTGGGCGATCACGGTGTTGTAGCCGCGCACCGAGTACACCAGGCCGGCATGGCTGTGCATGGCCCCCTTGGGCTTGCCTGTGGTGCCGGAGGTGTAAACCAGAATGGCCAAATCTTCGGGACGGCAGGCCTGAACCCTTTGGTCCAGTTCGGCAGCATGCTGTGCACCCCAGGCCCGCCCCTTTTCACGCAAGGCCGCCAAGCTCATGACGCGGGGGTCGTGCATGTCGCGCAAACCTTCCATGTCAAACACCACAATGTGGCGCAGCTTGGGCAAGTGATCGCGCACCTCCAGGGCTTTGTCCAGCTGCTCGTCGTCTTCCACGAACAAAATGACCGACTCGGAGTCTTCGCAAAGGTAGGACACTTGCTCGGCCGCATCGGTGGGGTAAATGCCGTTGGACACACCTTGGCAGGACAAAATGGCCAAATCGGCCAGCACCCATTCGATCACGGTGTTGGACAAAATCGAAGCACGCTCATGGGGCGCAAAGCCCAGGCTCATCAGTCCGTTGGCAATCTCGCGCACCGCTTCAGCGGTTTGGGCCCAGGTCCAGCTGCGCCACAGGCCCAGCTCTTTCTGGCGCATCCACACCTTGTCCTTGCGGGCCTGGGCGGCTTGCCAGAACATGCTCGCAAGCGTGTCGCCAGGCGCGGCGATGCGGTGATCCGGCTGAAGGTGTTCAAGGTCCCAAAGGTTGCTCATGGTGTGAGGGTGTTCCAGAAACAGTGCAGGCTCAGCGCCAATTTTTCTTTTTCTTCCAGCGCCGCTCACCGCGCACGCCGGCGTCTTTCATGCCGAGGTAGAACTCTTTGATGTCTTCTTTCTCGCGCAGTCGGGCGCAGGTGTCTTCCATGACGATGCGGCCGTTTTCCAGCACATAGCCATAGTCGGCGGCATTCAGTGCCATGTTGGCGTTTTGCTCGACCAGCAAAATCGTGGTGCCGCGCTCGCGGTTGATGCGCACCACAATTTCGAAAATCTCTTTGGTCAGTTTGGGGCTCAGGCCCAGGCTGGGCTCGTCCAACAGAATCAGGTCGGGGCTGGCCATCAGGGCGCGCGAGATGGCCAGCATTTGCTGTTGGCCGCCCGACAGCAAGCCGGCGTCCTGCTCGGCACGCTCTTTGAGGATGGGGAAGTAATCGAACACACGCTCCATGTCGCGGGCAATGCCATCGCGGTCGCTGCGGGTGTAGGCGCCCATCAACAGGTTGTCGCGCACGCTCAGCAGCGGGAACACCTCACGGCCTTCGGGCACATGCGACAGCCCGCGCTGCACGATCCACGCAGGATCGCGTGCGGTGATGTTGTCGCCCTGAAACTCGATCGACCCTTTGCGCGGGTCAATGATGCCGGAAATGGTTTTCAGGATGGTGGTTTTGCCGGCGCCATTGGAGCCCAGCACGGTGGCAATTTCGCCGCGCCGTACTTGCAGGCTCACGCCGCGGATGGCCTTGATGGGCCCGTAGGTGCTTTCCACGTTGAGCAGTTTCAGCACCGGCTGATCGGACACGGGCGAAGTCATGCCGCCTCCCTGCGCAAGTTGGACACATCGTCAATCGTGCCCAGGTAAGCCTCGATCACGCCGGGGTGGGTTTGCACCTCGCGCGGTGAGCCCAGTGCCAGCACCTCGCCCTGGTTCATGGCCAGCACCCGGTTCGACACTTTGGACACCAGGGTCATGTCGTGTTCGACCATGAGCACCGTGATGCCCAACTCTTGCTGGATGTCCTGAATCCAGAACGCCATGTCTTCGGTTTCTTCAACGTTCAGGCCAGACGAAGGCTCGTCGAGCAGCAGAAGTTGCGGCTCGGTGCACAGCGCACGGCCCAATTCCACCACCTTGCGCACACCGTAAGGCAAGCCGGCCACCAAAGAGTCGCGGTGGTGTTGCAGGTCGAGAAAGTCGATCACTTCTTCGGCTTTTTCGCGGGCCTTGAGTTCGGCCGCGCGCGCGGTGCCCGTGAACAGCAAGTCTTGCCACAGCGAGGTTTGACGGTGGGTGTGGCGGCCAATCAAGAGGTTGTGCAACACCGTGGCATGCTCGAACAATTCGATGTTCTGAAAGGTGCGCGCGATCCCTAGGCTGGCGATTTTGTGCGCGGGCTGCTCGGTCAGGCGCAACATGCCCTGGGACGACTGGTAGTCGATGGTGCCCGTGGTTGGGGTGTAGATGCGGCTGATCAGGTTGAACACCGTGGTTTTGCCCGCGCCGTTGGGGCCAATCAAGGTGAACACTTCGCCACGCTTCACGTCGAAGCTGACGTTGTTGACCGCCAGCACGCCGCCAAAGCGCACGCTCAAGTTTTGGGCTGAAAGCAAGCTGTCCATGGTGTTATTTCAGCCGATCGGATTTCTGGAAAGACTTCTGTCGCTTGAACATGCCACGCCGATAGAAGGGGAAAATTTGCAAATAGGTGCGCACCTTGAGCCAGCGGCCATACAGCCCCATGGGCTCGAACAGCACAAAGGCAATCAGCACCGAGCCATACACCACCGACTGCAAGCCAGGTGCTTGGCCAATGGCCTCGGGCAGAAAGTCTTTGCTGAGTGAAATCAGCTGCGGCATCACGATCAGGAAGATGGCCCCCAGGAAGGCGCCATGCACCGACCCCAGTCCGCCCACCACGATCATCAGCAGCAGGTCGATGGATTGAATGATGTTGAACTGGTCGGGCGAAATGAACTGCAGTTTGTGCGCATACAAGGCGCCGCCAATGCCCGCCAGGGCAGCCGACAAAGCAAACGACAAGGTTTTGTAATAGGCCAATTGAATGCCCATGCTTTGCGCAGAAATTTCAGAGTCACGAATGGCCACAAAGGCACGGCCCGTGGGCGAGCGCAGCAAATTCAGAATGGCGAGCGTGGCCAGCACCGCCAACACCAGGCACAAAAAGTAAAAGCCGTCGGCCGTGTCCACCTTGAAACCAAACAGATCAGGCGCCTTGATGTGAATGCCAGCGTTGCCACCTGTGACTTTTTCCCAGCGTGCAAAAACCTCTTCCACGATGAAGCCAAACGACAGCGTGGCAATGCCCAGGTAGATGCCCTTCACGCGCAGCGCCGGCAAACCCACGACCAGGCCCACGGCCGCAGAAAGCAGCGCCGACATGGCCAAAGCGATGGGAAAGGGGATGCCCATGTTGGTCAGGACAGCTTGGGTGTAGGCGCCGACCCCCAGGAAGGCCGCATGGCCAATGGAAAAGAGTCCGGTGAAGCCCGCCAGCAGCATCAGGCCCAGGCCCACAATGCCGTAAATCAGCACAAAGGTCAGTTGTGCCAGCCAGTATTCGTCGATCAGCCAGGGCGCAGCGAGCAGGCACAGCACCAGCAGGCTGTACCAGAACACATGGCCGCCGTGCTTGGCCAGTCGGATGTCTTGGGCGTAATCGGTCTTGAAGATGAAGCGCATGGTCAGACCTTTTTACGCAGGCGCTCGCCGAACAAGCCGTTGGGTTGCACCATCAGCATGACCAACACCACGATGTAGGCTGCGGTGTCCTTGAAGCCATCGGGCAGGTAAAAGCCGGACAGCGACTCCACCACGCCAATGATCAGGCCACCGACAATCGCGCCAGGCAGGCTGCCAAAGCCGCCGACCACGGCCGCGGGAAAGGCTTTCAAACCAATAAAGCCCATGTTGGCGTGGACAAAGGTGATGGGCGCCAGCAGCAAGCCCGCCACCGCGGCCACCGCCGAGGCCAGGCCCCAGACCAGGCCATTCAGGGGCTTCACCGGAATGCCCATGTAATAAGCCGCCAGCTGGTTTTGCGAAGAAGCCTGCATGGCGATGCCCAGCTTGCTGTACTTGAACAGGGCAAACAAGGCTGCGCACAACACGGCCGTGGTGCCAATGACCACCAGTTGCTCTGCATTCAGTGTCAGCGCCCCGAGGTTGAAGGCCATGTCTTTGTAGGGGACAGGCAAGGTGTGCGTTTCGGTGCCGATGCCCGGAATGGTGGTCACCAGGCCCCGCAGCACATAGCCGATGCCAATGGTCAGCATGACGATGGAAAACGCCGGTTGGCCCAAAATCGGCCGAATGACGGCACGCTCTAAGAGGATGCCGAACAAGGCCATGGCCGCAATGCTGGCCAGCACCGCCACCCAGAACGGGTACTCCAGGAAGGTCATGACGCCCAGGCCGCAAAATGCGCCCAGCATCATCAACTCGCCTTGAGCAAAACTGACGGTTTCGGTGGCTTTGTAAATCAACACAAAGCCCAGCGCAATCAGCCCGTAGATACACCCTTGCGAGATGCCGCTGATCACCAGTTGCAGAAACTGCACATCGCCTCCAGAAATGAATCAACACCAGCAGGTTGGCTGGAGAGAAAAATATAGCCCGGAGGGGCTGCGAAGGCTCTCGGTGATAACCCCTGCGTAGGGAAAATCAGGATTTGTCGATGCTGCGCGGTCGCCCCTGATCATCAATGGCGACATAGGTCAAGCTGGCCTCGGTCACTTTGAGGTATTGGCCTTGGGCGCGAAAACGTTCGGCAAACACTTCCACGCGCACCGTGATCGAGGTGTTGCCGATGCGGGTGACCTGCGCGAAAAAGCTCAGAATGTCGCCCACCTTCACCGGTTGCTTGAAAATGAACTGGTTCACCGCCACCGTGGCCATGCGCCCTTTGACATAACGTGCGGGCAGCACCGCGCCGGCCAAGTCGACCTGGGCCATGACCCAGCCGCCAAAAATATCGCCATTGGCGTTGCAATCGGCGGGCATGGGGATGACTTTCAGCACCAGCTCCTGGTCGACAGGCAGGGCCACGGTTTCGGGGGGCAGAGGGGAGGTGGCAGACATGGGCACAATCGGTTGAATTCTTCAGAACTCCGATTGTCACGCATGAGACCCCATTCCGCGCCTTCGCCAACTTTGCCCGTGGGGACGCCGCGACAGCACACCGACCGCGACACCTTGCGCCGTTTGCTGCCCTACCTGTGGCACTACAAATGGCGCGTGATGGCGGCCTTGGCCTTCATGGTGGGCGCCAAACTGGCCAACGTGGGCGTGCCCGTGCTGTTGAAGCACTTGATCGATGCCATGACGCTCAAGCCAGGCGACCCCAGCGCAGTGCTGGTCGTGCCGGCCGGCTTGCTCTTGGGCTATGGCGTGCTGCGGCTCTCTGTGTCTGCCTTCACCGAGTTGCGAGAGCTGGTGTTTGCCAAGGCAACCCAGGGCGCAGCCCGGCGCATCGCGCTGGAAACCTTTCAGCATTTGCATGGCCTGAGCTTGCGCTTTCACCTCGAGCGTCAAACCGGCGGCATGTCGCGCGACATCGAGCGGGGCGTGCGGGGCATTGAGTCGCTGATTTCTTATTCGCTGTACAGCATCGTCCCGACCCTGATTGAAATCGCCTTGGTGCTGGTGATTTTGTCGGTGCAGTTCGATTTGTGGTTTGCCGTCATCACTTTGCTGGCCTTGGCCCTTTACATCGGCTTCACCGTGACGGTGACGGAGTGGCGCACCCAGTTTCGGCGGCAGGCCAATGAGTTCGATTCGGCGGCCCACACCCGCGCGATTGACTCCTTGTTGAACTACGAAACCGTCAAGTACTTCAACAACGAGGCCTTTGAGGCCCGCCGCTACGACGAAAGCCTGGACCGTTTGCGCCTCGCACGGCTCAAGGCGCAAACCTCGCTGAGCCTGTTGAACACGGGACAACAACTCATCATTGCCTGCGCCTTGGTCGCCATGCTGTGGCGGGCCACCCAAGGGGTGGTGGACGGGCGCATGACCTTGGGCGACCTGGTGATGATCAATGCCTTCATGATCCAGCTCTACATTCCCTTGAATTTTTTGGGCGTGCTGTACCGTGAAATCAAACAAAGCCTGACCGACCTGGACCGCATGTTCACCTTGCTGGAAAAAGAGCGCGAAGTCGCCGACCGGTCGCAGGCGGCCGATCTGCAGTGGTCCCAGCCGCCGGCGGTGCAGTTTGACCGCGTGGCCTTTGCCTACGACCCGGCGCGCACCATCCTGCACGACATCAGTTTCGAAATTCCCGCAGGGAAAACCGTTGCCGTGGTCGGCCCTTCGGGCTCGGGCAAGTCGACGCTGGCCCGCTTGCTTTACCGCTTTTACGATGTGAGCCATGGCGCCATCCGCATCGGGGGGCAGGATGTGCGCGATGTGACCCAGGCCAGCGTGCGCCGCGCCATTGGCATCGTGCCGCAAGACACGGTGTTGTTCAACGACACCGTGGCCTACAACATCGCCTACGGCCGTCCTGGTGCCGCCCAAGCCGACATTGAAGAGGCGGCCCGATCGGCGCGCATTCACGACTTCATTGCAAACTCGCCCGCCGGCTATGCCACGGTGGTGGGCGAGCGTGGGCTGAAACTGTCTGGCGGTGAAAAGCAGCGCGTGGCCATTGCCCGCACCTTGCTCAAGAACCCGCCCATCCTGATATTCGACGAGGCCACGTCCGCGCTGGACAGCGCCAACGAGCGCGCCATCCAGGCCGAGTTGCAAAGCGTGGCCCAGAACCGAACCACCCTGGTCATTGCCCACCGTTTGTCCACCGTGGTGGACGCCCACGAAATTCTGGTGCTCGATGCGGGCCACATCGTGGAGCGCGGGCGCCATGCCGATTTGCTGGCGCGCAACGGGCGTTATGCGCAAATGTGGGCCTTGCAACAAAACGCAGAGGCCGTGCCCGCTTAAAACCTCAAGGCATGTCGGTGTTGTCGGCCACGGCCGCAGCGTCCCTCGGGCCCACCATGCCCAGGCGCGCTTTCAGCGACTGCGGCTCGCCGGTGATCACCGCGGCGTAGTTGGTGGCGTTGGACAGCACTTTCTTCACGTAATCGCGGGTCTCGTGAAACGGGACGTTTTCGGCCCACATGGCGCCTTCCAAGGTGGGGCCTTGCCGCCATTTGCGCGAGCGGCTGGGCCCGGCGTTGTAGGCCGCGGCCGCCAAGGGCATGGAGCCCTCGAAGTTGTCCAGCACCAGCTTGAGGTAGCCTGTGCCAATCGCGATGTTCACATCGCGCTGGTTGATTTGCTCGGGCGTGAAGCTGGTCATGCCAATCTTGCGCGCGGTCCAGCGTGCGGTGGCTGGCATCACTTGCATCAGGCCCGAGGCGCCCACGCCTGAGCGCGCGTCCATCACGAAGCGGCTCTCCTGGCGGATCAGGCCATACACATAGGACGGATCCAGCCCAATCTCGCGGGTGCGTTGCAGCACCGCCTCTTTGTGGGGCATGGGGAACAGCAGGTCGAAGTCAATCGCTTCGCGCGCCCGATCGCTGGTGTTGATGCAGCGGTCCCACACTTGTTGTTCACAGGCCAGGGTGGCCGCCGCCAGCAAGTCGCGGTCGCTCATGCGGCCGCTTTGCCCTTGGGCATTGACCAGGTTGGTGGCGTAATTCCATTCGCGCACGCCCTCGGTGCGCAAGCCCATTTGAATGGCATACAGCGCGCGCTTGAGGCTGGGGTTCTGCCGCATGCTGTCCAGCTCGGCGGCGCTGGGAGGCTCGGGCTTGGGCGGTGCCGTGATTTTGCGACCCAGCTCTTCCATCGCCAGTTGCTCGTAAAACCCTTTCACGCCTGCAATGCCTTCCAACTGCGCCAAGGCCTCTTGCCGCAGCTTGGGATTGTTTTTGTGGCGCGCCATTTGCGCGCGAGCCAGCCAATAAACCCAGGTGGGGTCGCGGCGGGCTTCGGCGCTCATGGCGCCAATGGCCGACTCGACCGCCGCCCAGCGGGGGCTGTCGCCAGCGCGCAAGGCCGCACGCACTTTCCAGCCCAGCATGTCGTCGTGCAGGTCTTGTTCTTTGGTGACTTTGCCAAAGTGGCTCAGCGCATCGTCTTCAAGCCGCATGGCCGATTGCCGGCCAATGGCGCCCCAGACCCAGTTGCGCTCTTCGATCGTCAGGTGGGGTGTCCATTTGCTGGTCAGCAATTTCGCCGCCACATCGGGCTCGCTGGTCGCGATGCGAATGAGCGCAATGACCACCAGCTCCTGGCGTGTCTTTTGGGGCGCGGCAATGCGTTGGGCCAGAAACTTGGCTGGCTGGCCAAAGGCTTCTTGCAGGCCATTGAGCGCGTCGGGGGCCACGATGCTCACGGCCTGGCGTGCACTGCGCGGGCGGTTGTGCTCGGCCGCCAGGCGGGCTTTGCGCCAGACCGACAAAGTGCTGATTTTTTTGGCGTCGTACAGCCGGTCTGCCGCCAAGGCGCAGCCTTCATCGGCTTCGCGCTGGCTCATCCACAGGCGGCGAACCTCTTCTGACAATTCGGCGGGGGCCTTGGGGCCTTGCTCCAAAAAGTCCACCAGCAGCACATAGCACTGCAACTCGCGGTCGTCGCGCATGCGGTAGTGGGGGTGTTCGCCCGCCAAGGTGGTCCAGTCCCGGCGACTGCCCAGCAGCAGCAGCCAGTCATTGCGCAGTCGGTCTTCCTGGTAAGTGTTGGGATAACGGTTCAGAAAGTCGCGAATTTCGCTGTGGCTGGCCTCGTCCAGGCGTGCCCGCAACTCCCAATAAGCCGCCCAGGGTTCCAGCATGTGGCCCCGCGCTTGGGGCAGCAATTGGCTCAGGCGCTTGCGGTCCCCTTTTTTGAAGGCAGCGGCCATGTCCAGCACCACGGCGTCGCCGCGTTCTGAGGCCAGGGCCGGCCAGGGCGCGAAGACCAGGCCGAGGACCAGCAAGCTCACATGAAAAAAAGCGCGAAGGGGGCCACATCGGCTCATCAATGACACAATCAACTGTTCCAGCATGGCTTGATTATCATCGCCAAGCTGAATCACCGCGATTTCTCTGCCTATTCACCTGAAACGTCATGAACAAAAAGACCCAGCGCCAGGAACTGGTTGAGCAGCGCCTCAACATGCCCGATCGGCTGGAGCGCGCCGACCTGTTGCAGCGTGTCATGCGCATCTGGCTGGTGGGTCGTCCCGACACCATCATTGGCGCGTATTGGCCCATCAAAGGCGAGTTTGACCCCTTGCCGGCACTGCACCGCTGGAAAGAGGATGGTGAATTGCTGGACCAACCCCAACGCCGTCGCATCGGCCTGCCGGTGGTGGACCGCGAGACCAAGACCTTGCAGTTCCATGTCTGGTACCCCGGCTGCCCCATGGAAGAAGATGCCTACAACATCCCCAAGCCCAAAGACACCGAGGTGGTGGTGCCCACGCTTTTGATCGTGCCCTGTGTGGGCTATGGCCCTGGGGGCTACCGGCTGGGCTATGGCGGTGGTTTTTACGACCGCACCCTGGCGGCCATTCAGCCCAAGCCCTTCACGCTGGGGCTGGGCTTTGCGCAAGGCTTTTTGCCCGAGCTGGAGCCTGAGCCGCACGATGTGCCGCTGGATGCCGTGCTCAACGAAAACGGCGTGGTCTGGCCCGTCAGTTCCTACTGAGCAGTCCATGGCCCGTCCCAAATCCGCCTCGCACGACCTGCGTCGCGAAGAAATTCTGGACATTGCCGCCCAGTGTTTTGCCGACAGCAGCTACCCTGCCGCCAGCATGAACGACATCGCGGCCGCGGGCGGCACCTCCAAGGCGCGGCTGTACCACTATTACGAGAGCAAAGAGGCCATCCTGTTCGACTTGCTCGACCGCTACACCCAGCGCTTGCTTGCGCTGATTGGGGAAACCGAGGCGGTGGCCCAACGCCAGGATCTGGACGATCGCGCGACGCTGCACGCACTGATTCGCCGCTTTTTGGTGGAGTATGAAAACTCGGCCACGCGCCATGTCGCCTTGCTCAACGACACCAAGTTTTTGGGCGAGGCCCAGCGCGCCCTCATCGTGGGGCGGCAACGCGACGTGGTGGCCGCCTTCACCCGTTTTCTCAAGCGGGCTTACCCCCAGCGCTTCAACGCCGTCAACCAGACCGCGCTCACCATGATGCTGTTTGGCATGATCAACTGGACCTTCACCTGGCTGCGACCCGGCGGTACCATGAGCTATTCCGCCTTCGCCGACGAGGTGGTGGCGATGCTGGAGCGTGGGCTGCAGCCGCCAACATGAAATTCACTGATGTGAAATTCATTTCGTTTAAGTAAAATTTAAGGGTTGCGACCCTCTCAACTCTCTGGAGACACCATGTCCAAAGCCTTTGCCAGCCAAGCCGATTTGTCGGACAAGAAAATCACCTTTGAGCAGTTGAGCGCCCATTGCTGGGCCTACACCGCCGAGGGCGACCCCAACTCCGGCGTGATCATTGGCGACAAATTCATCATGGTGAGCGACGCCACGGCCACGCCGGCCATGGCGCAGGACCTGATCGCCAAAATCCGCACCGTCAGTGACAAGCCCATCAAGTACGTGCTGCTGACCCATTACCACGCGGTGCGGGTGCTGGGGGCCAGCGCGTATGCGGCCGAAGGCGCCACAGAAATCATTGCCAGCCAGGGCACCTACGAGCTGATCGTCGAGCGCGGCGCGCAAGACATGAAGAGCGAGATGGAGCGCTTCCCTCGCCTTTTCCGTGGCGCCGAGGGCGTGCCCGGCCTGACCTGGCCGACCCTGGTGGTGGGCAATGGCCAGCCCGGCCGTCAGGGCAGCCTGAAGGTGGACCTGGGCGGCGTGGTCGTTGAAATTTGGCATCCGGGTTCGGGCCACACCCGGGGCGACACCATTGCCTGGGTCGAAGCCGAAAAAGTGTTGTTCAGCGGCGACCTGGTCGAGTACGAGGCGGGTGTTTACACCGGCGACGCCCAACTCGAAGAATGGCCCACCACGCTGGAAGCCTTGCGCGCGCTGAACGCCCAAGCCATCGTGCCCGGGCGTGGCGACGCCATGAAAGGCCCTGCCGATGTCAACAAGGCGCTGGATTACACCAAGCGCTGGGTGGAAACCTTGTTCCGTTGCGGCAAAGAGGCGGCCGCCCAAAACATGGACTTGAAGGCTGCCATGGCGCACACCCGCAAGAGCATGGACCCGGTCTTTGGCCATGTCTTCATTTACGAGCACTGCCTGCCGTTTGACGTGAGCCGTGCTTACGACGAAGCCAAGGGCATCAAGAACCCGCGCATCTGGACCGCCGAGCGCGACATGGAAATGTGGAAGGCCTTGCAGGCCTAACGCTGCGCGGCCAGGCTGCGCGCCGTTTTTTCATAAAACTGCAGCCGCTCCATCGCTTTTTGCCGCTGTGCTGGCGTGGTGCTGTTGTGCAGCCAGGTCAATTGGCGGCAGTTGTGCCGAACCAGCTTTTGGGCGTGGGCCAAGTGGGCCGGCTCAGGGGACTGCAGGCTGCGTTGCACCAATTGCCGAAACGCCAGCTGCGCTGCCTCCAGGGGTGCGCGGCTGTCCTGGAGTTTTTGCAAGGTGTCGAGCATGTCGCGCTGGCGGCGCAGTCGTTCGGCTTCACTGAGGGCAATGTCCAGGCCCGAGGCGCCCACCCATTGGGCCAGGGCCGCGCGTTGTGCGGCATCCAGGCGGCCATAAAAATCTTCGGAACGTTCCACTGCTTTTTTAACGCGCCGCTCCAGGCGTTCGGCGGCGCTGCCTTCCACCCATTCGCGTCGCCAGTCTTCGTGGCTGCGGTTGAGCTTTTTGCGCAATTGGCGCATTTGGGCGGGGGACAAACTCAGTGCGAGGCGTGCGGCAGCGGGCTCGATCTGGCGTGCAAGCTCATCCAGGCTGGCGATGAACTGCCCCTGCATTTGGCACACCTCTTCTTCTTGCACATCCTGGCGCGCCATGGTTTGCATGGTTTGCAGCCACCGGATGTATTGCGGCAACTGCTCTTGCCGGTGCCATTGCTGAAAGGCCAACAGGTCGGCCGGCACGGTTTGGCGCTGATCTCCCTGCAGGTCCACATAACTGTCCACCCACCAATAGACCAAATCATGGCTTTGGTTGTACACCGTTTGCACAAAGCTGCACCCTGCCAGGCTGAACAGCAGGGCCAGGGCGAGCAGGCCGCGCAAGCTGCGCTGGGCAGGGGCGCAAAGCTCGCCGATAATCTTTCTCCAAGTGAGGAACAAACACATGGCAGCAATCGATGTGGTGATCATGGCTGCGGGCAAAGGCACCCGCATGAAGAGCAGTATGCCCAAAGTCTTGCACCGTATTGGGGGCAGGGCTTTGGTGCAGCATGTCATTGACACCGCGCAAAGTTTGGCGGCCCGCCGCATTGTGGCCATCACGGGGCATGGCGCAGAGACGGTCGAGGCGGCTTTGTCGGGGCAGGCGGGCTTGCAGTTTGTGCGCCAGATGCCGCAGTTGGGCACCGGCCATGCGGTGCAGCAGGCGGTGCCTGTGCTGGCGGATGACGGCATCACCGTGGTCTTGTCGGGCGATGTGCCCTTGACCCGGCCAGAGACCTTGCAAGCCCTGATCGCGCAGTGTGCGGGCGAGCGCCTGGCACTGCTGACGCTGACCATGCCGGACCCCACGGGTTATGGCCGCATCGTGCGCGATGCCCAGGGCCAGGTACGGGCCATTGTGGAGCACAAAGATGCCAGCGATGCCGAGCGCGCGATTCACGAAATTTACAGCGGCATCATGGCCGTGCCCACCCGCTTGCTCAAGCCCTGGCTGGCGCGCCTGGACAACCACAACGCCCAGCAAGAGTACTACCTGACCGACATTGTGAAATTCGCCGTGGCCGATGGTCAGGCCGTCGCCGCCCATGTGATCGATGACCGTGTGCAGGTGGATGGCGTGAACAGCCCGGTGCAACTCGCCGCTTTGGAGCGCGCTTACCAGCTGCGACACGCCGAGGCCTTGATGACCCAAGGCGTGCGCCTGGCCGACCCCGCGCGCCTGGACGTGCGCGGCACGCTGGCTTGCGGTGCCGATGTTGAAATCGATGTGAACTGCGTGTTTGAAGGGCATGTCAGCCTGGGCGACGGTGTGCGCATTGGCCCGAATTGCGTGATTGCCAATGCCCGCATTGAGGCAGGGGCTGTGATTCAGGCCATGACCCACATCGATGGCGAGCAGGCTGGCGTCACGGTGGGCCCGCAGGCAACGGTCGGACCGTTCGCGCGTTTGCGTCCGGGGGCGCAATTGGGCGCCGAGGTGCATGTGGGCAATTTCGTGGAAATCAAAAACTCCTCGCTGGCGGCGGGCGCCAAAGCCAACCACCTGGCATATCTGGGCGACGCCACGGTGGGGGAACGCGTGAATTACGGCGCGGGCAGCATCACCGCCAACTACGATGGCGCCAACAAGCACCGCACGCTCATTGAAGCCGACGTGCATGTGGGCAGCAACTGCGTGCTGGTGGCGCCTGTGACCCTGGGGGCGGGGGGCACCATTGGTGGCGGTTCGACCATCACCAAAGACACGGCCCCGGGCGCATTGAGTGTGGCGCGTGGCAAGCAAATCAGCATTGCCAACTGGCAGCGTCCCCAAAAAGAAAAGCGCTGAACCTCAGCTGGCCGCTGACAAGCGGGTCGGCAGGGCCAGCGCCGCAGAAAACTTGCTGCGCCGCACGCTGAAGAAAGCCTTCACATTGCGCACATTGGCATCGCGGGTGAACAGCCTTTGAACCAGGGCGTGGTAGCTGGGCATGTCACGCACCTGCACCACCAGCACGAAGTCGGGCCCGGGCGACACTTGCCAGCAAATGGACACCTCGGCATCGGCCACGGCGCGTGCTTCGAACGCCGCCAAGGCTTGGGCATCCTGGCGCTCCAGGCTGACCTCGACCAAGGCCTGCAAGCCGTGGCCAATGTGCTGCGCCATTTTTTCCGGGTTCAACACGGCCATCTGACGTTCGATCAGGCCACTGTCTTGCAGGCGCTTGATGCGGCGCAGGCAGGTGGGCGCTGACACATTCACTTGCTCGGCCAGGGCTTGGTTGCTCAGGCTGGCATCTTCTTGAAGAAGCGCCAAGAGCTGAAGGTCTGTGTCATCCAGGTTGATTTGTTTCATTTCAACGTATTAATTGAAAGAATAGTTTAAATCTTGTCAGATTAGAAATAAAAATTCAAAAGAGTATTGAATGTGAATGGATATTTCTTTTCGAGAATTCTACAGTAGACCCCATTCTCAAGAAAGGTCATCACCATGTGCGGCATCGTCGGCGCGGTCTCAAAGCGCAACATCGTTCCTCTGCTGGTTCAGGGTTTGCAGCGTCTGGAGTACCGGGGTTATGACTCCTGTGGCGTGGCGGTGCATGCCGCTGTGCCGCAACTGGGTCAGGCGCCTGGCTTGCAACGCGCTCGCAGCACCCACCGTGTGGCCGAGTTGGCGGCGCAAGTGAACGATGCGGCCGCTGGCCTGCAAGGCGGCTCAGGCATTGCCCACACCCGCTGGGCCACCCATGGCGCGCCCGCGGTCCACAACGCCCATCCGCACTTCAGCCATGGCCCCGGGCCAGACGCTGCACAGCGTGCGGGCCGCATCGGTTTGGTTCACAACGGCATCATTGAAAACCACGAAGAACTGCGCGCCGCTTTGCAAGCGCGCGGCTATGTGTTCACCAGCCAGACCGACACCGAAGTCATCGCGCACCTGATTGACCAGCACTACAACGGCGATTTGCTCGAGGCCGTCAAAACAGCCACGGCACAACTGCATGGCGCCTACGCCATTGCCGTGCTGTGCCGTGACGAGCCCCACCGCGTGGTGGGCGCGCGTGCCGGCTCGCCGCTGGTGCTCGGTGTGGGCACCGACGAAAACTTTTTGGCTAGCGACGCCATGGCCCTGGCCGGCGTGACCGATCAAATCGTCTACCTGGAAGAAGGCGACATCGTTGACGTGCAGCTGGGCAAATACTGGATTGAAGACGCCGCCCGCAAGCCGGTGCAGCGCGTCGTCAAAACCGTTCATGCCCACAGCGGCGCCGCAGAGTTGGGCCCTTACCGGCACTACATGCAGAAAGAAATTTTCGAACAGCCGCGTGCCATTGCCGACACACTGGAAGGCATTGAAGGCATCGTGCCCGAGCTGTTCGATGGCGAGCACCCCGCGCCGGGCGAGAACGCCTACAACGTGTTTCGCCACATTGACTCGGTGCTCATTCTGGCCTGCGGCACCAGCTACTACAGCGGCTGCACCGCCAAATACTGGCTGGAAAGCATCGCCAAAATTCCCACCCAGGTGGAAGTGGCCAGCGAATACCGCTACCGCGAGTCGGTGCCCAACCCACGCACCCTGGTGGTCACGATTTCACAGTCGGGTGAAACCGCCGACACCTTGGCCGCCTTGCGCCACGCGCAATCCTTGGGGATGACGCAAACCCTGACGCTGTGCAATGTGGCCACATCGGCCATGGTGCGCGAGTGCAAGCTGTCCTACATCACCCGCGCCGGCGTTGAAATTGGCGTGGCTTCCACCAAGGCCTTCACCACCCAATTGGCCGGCCTGTTCTTGCTCACCTTGACCTTGGCGCAATCGCGCGGCTTGTTGAGTGCGGCCGATGAGGCGCGCCACCTCAAAGCCATGCGCCACTTGCCAGCGGCCTTGCAAAGCGTGCTGGCGCTGGAGCCGCAAATCATGGCCTGGGCGCAAGATTTCGCCAGCAAGGAGAACGCCTTGTTCCTGGGGCGTGGCTTGCATTACCCCATTGCCTTGGAAGGGGCCTTGAAGCTGAAAGAAATCAGCTACATCCATGCCGAGGCTTATCCGGCGGGCGAGCTCAAGCATGGTCCCTTGGCGCTGGTGACCAGCGCCATGCCGGTGGTCACTGTGGCCCCCAACGACGCCTTGCTGGAAAAGTTGAAAAGCAATTTGCAAGAAGTGCGCGCGCGCGGTGGCGTGCTGTATGTACTGGCCGATGCCGACACGCACATTGAGTCCAGCGAAGGCTTGAACGTGATTCGCATGCCCGAGCACTATGGCGAGTTGTCCCCGCTGTTGCATGTGGTGCCCTTGCAGTTGCTGGCATATCACACGGCCTGTGCAAGGGGGACGGATGTGGACAAGCCTCGGAATTTGGCGAAGTCGGTGACGGTGGAGTAGCATGGCCGCATGCCTACCCCCGTCACCGTGAGCGCATGAGGCGCCGTTCATCACGCCCTTCTTTGCGGCGCCAATGGCGCGTCGTACGCCGCCAAGGCGAGCAGCGCATGCTGAACCTGCCGCCGGCCATCAAGGGCATGTTGTGGGCGGCGGTGTCGGGCCTGGTCTTGTGCACTTTGAACACCATCGTGCGCAGCATCACCTTGAATCTGGACCCCTACCAATCGCTTTTCCTGCGTTACTTTTGCGGCCTGATGGTGATGCTGCCTTTGCTGCGGCATGGGCTGGCGCCTTACATGCCCAAAGACATCAAAGGGCAGTTTCTGCGGGGCGCGGTTCACACGGTGGGCTTGGTGTTGTGGTTCACGGCACTGCCCAAAATCACCTTGGCCGACATGACGGCGCTGGGTTTCACGGGACCCATCTTCATCATGCTGGGGGCCGCCTGGTTTTTGGGCGAGCCCATGCGGCGCGATCGCTGGATTGCCGCACTCATTGGTTTTTCCGGCGTGCTGGTGGTGGTGGCGCCCAAGCTGACCGGAGACGCGGGCTGGTACACCCTGGTGATGCTGGCGTCATCTCCCATGTTTGCGGCCTCGTTCCTGATCACCAAGGCCTTGACCCGTTATGAAAAGCCCGGCGTCATTGTGTTTTGGCAATCGCTGACGGTCTCAGCCTTTGCGCTGCCGCTGGCCTTGCTACATTGGCAAAACCCAACGCTCTCGCAATGGGTGGGCTTTGGCTTGGCAGGCATTTTGGGATCGATCGGGCACTATTGCATGACGCGTGCGTTCCAGATCACGGACATTTCGGCCACACAATCCTTGCGCTTTCTTGACCTGGTGTGGTCCTCCCTGTTTGGCTGGCTGGCATTTGCCGACATTCCCAGCTCATCGACCTTGTTGGGCGCCTTGGTGATCTTGTTTTCGACCATCTGGATTGCGCGTCGCGAAAGCCGCATCAAGCTGAACAAGTCCGACAATACGACCTGATGCCCTGACTGATTGTTTATGCACCGCACCGCACTCGTTCTTTTTTCTGGCGGACAGGACTCCACCACCTGTCTTGCGCATGCGCTCTCACGCTATGAGCGCGTTGAAACCCTGGGCTTTGACTATGGCCAACGCCATCGGGTGGAGATGCAGGCGCGGCTGGAGGTGCTGAAGCAAGTGCGTGCAGGTTTTCCTGCGTGGGCGCCACGCTTGGGCGAAGACCATGTCCTGGACCTGGCCGTCTTGGGCCAAGTGAGCGAAACCTCGCTGACGCGCGACATGGGCTTCAAGATGGCTGAGTCCGGCCTGCCCAACACCTTTGTGCCGGGCCGCAATTTGCTGTTCCTCACTCTGGCGGCTGCCTTGGCCTATCGGCGCGATTTGCAAGTGATCGTCACGGGTGTCTGCGAAACCGATTTTTCAGGTTACCCCGATTGCCGCGATGACACCATGAAAGCCATGCAACTCGCGCTCTCTTTGGGCATGGACAAGCGGTTTCTGATCGAGACACCGCTGATGTGGATCGACAAGGCCCAAACCTGGCAACTGGCGCATGACCTGGGGGCGGCCAGCCAAGGCGGCGCTGCCAATGCCGCAGATGGCGAGCGATTCGTCAGCTTGATCGTGGAACACACCCACACCTGCTACCTCGGAGACCGAGCGCACCGCCATGCTTGGGGCTATGGCTGTGGCAGCTGCCCCGCCTGCGAACTGCGCGCCAAAGGCTGGCAAAACTGGCGCAAGGCTTAAGAGGCGTTGGTGATGCCACTGGCCACATGCCCAGCGGGTACGTGGCGGGCGGCTGATTCGATGTGGCCGGTTTGATCGTCAAAGAAAAAATCCGGCTCGAATTCGCGCAGGAACTCGCCTTTTTCCAAGCCTCCGAGGAACATGGCTTCGTCGACTTCCACGTTCCAGTTCATCAAGGTGCGAATGGCGCGCTCGTGCGCAGGTGCGCTGCGTGCCGTGACCAAGGCGGTGCGGATGCGCATGCTGGGCGTGCCTTGGGTTTGCAAGCGGTGCAAGGCTTCCAGCAAGGGCTTGAAAGGGCCGGCCGACAAAGGCTGGCTGGCCTTGTCTTTTTCATGCTGCTGAAAGGCATTCAGCCCTTGCGCCTGGTACACCTGCTCGGCCTCGTCCGAGAACAGCACTGCATCGCCGTCAAAGGCAATGCGCACTTCGTTGGGGTGCGCGTCCGAGGCATGGGCTGAGTGGGGGTAGACCTGCGCGGCAGGAACGCCGGCGTCGAGTGCGGCGCGCACGTCACTGAGGTGGGTAGACAAAAACAGGTTGGCGTGCAGCGGTTTGAGGTAGCGCCAGGGCGCCTGGCCGCGCGTGAAGCTGCCGCGTTGAATGGGCAGGCCGTAGTGTTGCGCCGAGCGAAACACCCGCATGCCACTGACCGGGTCGTTGCGCGAAAGAATCACCACCTCGATGTGTTGCGCGCCCGCCTGGTTGAAGGCCAGAAGCTTTTTCACTAAGGAAAAAGCCACGCCGGGCTTGGCTGGTATCTCCAGCCGATCGAGTTGCAGCTTCATGTAGGCGCGGTCGTCGGCCTGCTCGAACACCTGGTTCTCTTCTTCAAAGTCGAACAGGGCACGCGAGGAAATCGCCACCACCAATTTGCCGTCCAAAGAGACGCCCATGCTTACCTCACCAGTTGGTTCAATTGAATGATGGGCAGCATGACCGAGAGCACGATCAGCATCACCATGGCGCCCATCACCACGATCAGCAAGGGCTCGAGGATGGTGGCCAATTGCAGGGCGCGGCGCTGCACGTCGTTGCTCAGTTGCGTGGCAGCGCGTTGCAGCATCTCGGGCAATTGACCGGTTTGCTCGCCCAAGCGGGCAAACATCGGCAGCAGGCCCGGCAAGCTTTTCTTTTGCCCCAGAGCCGAGCCCAGCGGCGCGCCCTCGCGCACCAGCACCAGCGCCTCCAGCATGTCGGCGCGCAAGGCCTGGTTGGACAAGGTTTCAGCAGCGGCCTGCAAGGCTTTCAAGATCGGCACGCCTGCGCCCACCAAGGTGGCCAGCGTGTTGGCAAAACGCGCGGCGTTGTAACCCCGCGCCAAGCGCCCCACCAAGGGCAGGCGCAGCCAGGCCGCGTCCCAGCGTTCTCGCAACAAAGGCTGGCGCAGGGCGATTTTCAGCACCCACGATCCAAGCACCAGCAGCGACAGGCCCCACAGCCAACCCGCCTGCACCACATGGCTCAGGCTCAGCATGAACTGCGTCAGCCACGGCAAGCTGCGCTGGCTGGCGGTGAACACATGGGCCACCTGTGGCACCACCGAGGCCAACAGAAACAACACAATCAGCAAGGCCACGCCGCTCACGATGGCGGGGTAGAGCATGGCCGCCATCACTTTGCTGCGCAAGGTTTGCTGGGCTTCCAAATCATCGGCCAGGCGCGTCAGCACGCCACTGAGCTGCCCGCTTTGTTCGCCCGCGCCGACCACGGCGCAGTAAATGGCCGAGAACTCTTTCGGGTGCTGTGACAATGCGGCGGCAAAAGACTGGCCGCCGTTGACCTCGGCCCGCAAGCTGGCCATCACGTCGCGCTGGCGCGGCGTGACGGCTTCGTCCACCAAGGCCGACAAGGCGCGCTCCAGCGGCAAGCCTGCTTGCGTGAGGCTGGCCAGCTGCCGCGTCCACACCGTCAAAGCCGCAGCAGAAAAAGCGCGCGCTTGAAACACCACCGTGTTCAATCCCAGGGCTTGGGATTCGTTGGCCTTGACCGCGTCGACCTGCAATGGAATCAAGCCTTGGGCCCGCAGCATGCTGCGCACGGCGCGCGCAGAATCCCCTTCGAGCACGCCCTGCAGGTTTTTCCCCTGGGGGTTCATGGCTTGGTAGGTGAAGGCGGGCATGGTGTCGGCCGGGTCAGTCGCGCGTGACGCGCAGCAGCTCTTCGCGTGAGGTGATGCCCTGCGCCACCAAGCGCTCGCCATCTTCGCGCATCAGGGCCATGCCATGCGACAGGGCGCTGGCGCGCAAGTCGGCTTCCGAGGCTTGCGCGTGGATCAGCGTGCGCATCGCATCATCGGTGGTGAGCAATTCAAAAATGCCTGTGCGGCCTTGGTAGCCAGTGCGATGGCAGTGCTCGCAACCTTCGCCATGGCAGTGGGTGCAGAGTTTGCGCACCAGTCGCTGTGCCAGCACGCCCAGCAAGGACGAGCTCAGCAAGAAGGGCTCGATGCCCATGTCCGTCAGGCGGGTGACGGCACTGGCGGCATCGTTGGTGTGCAAGGTGGCCAGCACCAGGTGGCCGGTCAAGGAGGCTTGAATCGCGATTTGCGCGGTCTCGAAATCGCGAATTTCGCCGATCATGATCACATCCGGGTCTTGGCGCAGGATGGCCCGCAGCGCCTTGGCAAACGTGAGGTCAATGCGCGGGTTCACCTGGGTCTGGCCCACGCCGGCCAGCTCGTATTCCACCGGGTCTTCCACCGTCAGGATGTTGCGCGTGCTCGCATCGAGCCGCTGCAAGGCCGCGTACAGCGTGGTCGATTTGCCAGAGCCCGTGGGCCCGGTGACCAACACAATGCCATGCGGCTGATCGATCAGGCTTTCAAAGCGCCGAAGTGTTTCGCCTTCCATGCCCACCGCTTCCAGCGTGAGGCGGCTTTCGGTCTTGTCGAGCAAGCGCAGCACGGCGCGCTCGCCATGGGCACTGGGCAAGGTGGACACGCGCACGTCAATCGCGCGTTGGCCCAGGCGCAGCGAAATGCGGCCGTCTTGCGGCAAGCGCTTTTCGGCGATGTCCAGGCTGGCCATGATTTTCAGGCGCGAGATCAGGGCGGCATGCAAGGCGCGGTGGGGTTGCACCACTTCGCGCAAGCTGCCATCGACCCGAAAGCGCACACTGGAATGGCGCTCATAGGGCTCGATGTGGATGTCACTGGCCCCATCGCGCGCGGCTTGCGTCAACAGCGCGTTCAAGAGGCGAATGATGGGCGCGTCGTCGGCGGCTTCGAGCAGGTCTTCCACGGCGGGCAGCTCTTGCATCATGCGGCTCAGGTCGGCATCGCTTTGCACCTCGCTCACCACGGTGGCGGCGCTGGACTCGCCTTGGGCATAGGCATTGCTGATGCGCTCGGCCAGCGCGGCATCGTCCATCTGCTGGTAGCGCATGAAGCCTTCGCTGGCATAACGCCGTGTGACCTCGCTCCAGGGGCCTGGGGGCGGCGCCGAGCCAAACCACAAGGTCAGGGCCTGGCCGTCGTCCTCCAGCAGGAGCTGGTGCGAGCGGGCAAAGGCGTAAGGCAGAGGGTGGCGCATGTTTATTTGCGTTGCCAGGTGGGCGCGTTGGACGGCGTGGCTTTGGGCAGCGGTGTGGCCGGCGCCGCAGGCGTGGCCTGGCCCGGCGGGGGCAAGGACACATTGTTCTCAACCGGCAACACGCCGGTGGGCGCCTTTTGCGCCTCTTGTTGCGCGCCCAGCATTTGCTGGTAGCGGCCACTTGAGAGCGCCTCGGTGGCGTTGGCGTCGCGCAGCACCACCGGGCGCAGGAACACCATCAAATTGGTTTTCTTGCGGGCCCGAGACTCGTTGCGGAACAAGGCGCCAAAAAATGGCAGGTCGCCGGCGCCGGGCACTTGCGCTCGGTTGCCGGTGTATTCATCGGACAGCAAGCCCCCCAGCACCACGATGGCGCCATCTTCCACCAGCACATTGGACTCGATCGAGCGCTTGTTGGTGATCAGGCCCGAGGTGGCGCCCACAGAGGAGCTGTCCACACTCGACACTTCCTGGTAGATGGTCAGTTTGACGGTGCCGGTTTCGCTGATCTGCGGCTTGACCTTGAGGGTCAGGCCGACATCGCGCCGCTCAATGGTTTGGAACGGGTTGACCGCGCCATTCGTGGTGTTGTTGTTGGTGTATTGGCCGGTGACAAAGGGCACGTTTTGGCCGACGACGATCTTGGCCTCTTCATTGTCCAAGGTCAGCAAGGTGGGTGTCGACAAAATATTGTTGTCGCCGTTTTGTTGCAGGAAGTTGGCCAGCGACCCCAGCACATACACGCCGTTGATGTTGCGCGCTGTGCCAATGTTCAGGCCAGGGCCGGGCGTGACCGAGCCACTGGCCCCTTGGGTGGACAGGTTCAAGATGTTGTTGCCGCCCGCGCCAAAGTTGGTGCCCATGATGCCCACGGTGCCGCCTTTGCTGCCCATGATGTTTTGCCATTGAATGCCAAACTGCGAGGCTTTGCTGGCATCGACTTCGGCGATCAGGCTTTCCACCAGCACTTGCGCGCGTCGGCCATCGAGTTGGTCAATCACGGCGCGCAATTGCCGGTATTGCGGCTCCGGCGCGGTGATGATCAAAGAATTGGTGGCGGTGTCGGCCTGAATTTGTCCCCCGGTGGGGCTGCCGGTGTTGCCGGAGATGGCGCTGCTGCCCGGCGTGGTGCCAGCGCCCATCGGTGTTGCGGGGGCGTTGGTGCCCAGGCCGCCGGGCAGGGTCACGCCCGCTCGGTTTTCGCCTGCCATGGCGGCGCGCAAGGTGGTCGCCAGTTTGGTGGCGTCCGCGTTCTTGAGGTAAACCACATGGATGTTGCCGCTGGCAGCCTGGCTGCTGGGGCGATCGAGTTTCTCCACCAGGCTGCGCACCTGGGCCAAGCGCGTGGCATTGGCAGCGCGCAGGATCAGGCTGTTGCTGCGCGGCTCGGCCACCAGCGTGGTTTTGTACAAGGTGTCGGCCACGGCGCCTTGCTGCGGGGCCTGCGCGGGCCCGCCAGGGGCAGACTCCACCAGGCGCAGCACCAGCGGCGCCAAGTCCACGGCAATCGCATGTTGCAGTGGAATGACCTCGGCGTCGGAGGCGTTGGCCACATCCAGCGAGGCAATGATGCGCCCCAGGCGCTGCAAATTGTCGGCGTAGTCGGTGATCACCAGCGCGTTGCTGCCGGGGTTGACGTTCAGGGTGTTGTTGGGGCTGATCAGGGGGCGCAGCACGGGAATCAGGTTGTTCGCATTTTCATGCTGCAGCCTGAAAATTTGCGTGACCACTTGCCCCCCCACGGTGGCAGGGCCCGTGGCCGCCACCGAAACGCTACCGCCTTGCAATTTGGCATCGGCCTCGGGCACCACCTTGAACAAGCCATTGACCTCGACCACGCTGAAGGATTGCAAGCGCAGCGCCGCCAAAAACTGGCCCCAGGCCACGCCGGGGCTGACCGGCTTTTCGGTGCTCAGATTGATCGTGCCTTTGACGCGTGGGTCCACCACCAGGTTGCGCCCTGTGAGCGTCGCCAATGTGCGGGCCACAGCCTCAATGTCCGCGTTGACAAAGTTCAGCGTGACGGGCTCTGCCGCACGCGTGGCTTGCGCCAGCACGGCCGGGCTGGCAATGGCCAGGGCAACACAGAGGGAGGCTGACAGCCAGGCGGTGCGAGAAGAAAGAAGAAATGGCATGGTTATCCCAGTTTCAGTAGGGCTTTGGAGCCTTGGCGCGGTCCCAGCACGCTGAGCAAATGCGCCAACACGGGTTCGTCAGCGGGGGTGCTGGCTTGCGCCTCGCCCTGAAATTGAAGCCGATTGGCGACCCAGCTGCCTTGGCCTTGCAGCTGCAAGCGTCCTTCCAAGGTGGTCAATTCAAAGCGCGGTTGGGGTTGCGCTTGCAAGCTCACGCGGTAACTGCCCATGGGTCGCAAGGTGCTCAGCTGAGAAGACAGGTTGTCCAGTTGCAGGGACACCTCGCCCGCCAGTTGCAGGCCTTGCCCAGACCACGTCAATTGGAATGCCTTGCTTTGCAAGGTCAGCCGCCCTTGCGGCTGGACTGTGTTCCAGGGCGTGCCCAAGCCGGTCAGCAAATGGGCGGGCATGGTGAAGGGCGCGTCAGAAATCTGCAGCGACAGCGCTGTGAAAGAAGGCGACAAGCGCCACACCCAGGGCTTGGCGAGGCAACAATCGGCCTGCACCTGAAGCGCCAAGTCGCCACCCCAACCGGGCCGCAGTTGCCACTGCAAGCGCGAGGGCAAGGCTTTTTCATGGGAAGAGCCTGGGCCCGCACTCACCACCAGCTGCGCCGAGCCGCTCCACAGGGAGCCTTGCGCCTCCAACAACAACAGGCGGCCTTGCGTGGCGCGTGACACGGCCGAGCTGAGCCAAGCTGCGGGCAGGTTCAACGCCAGGCTCAGCAGGCTGCCCAGCAGCACACCGGCCAAGGCCCAGCGCCAAGCCGAGCGCAGGGCCGTGATGGGTGAGCGTGAGGTCGTCGCTGCCATGTCAGGGCTGAGCGTTGCGTGAGGGCAGTTTCAAGACCATGGCGCCTTCCCACAGGCCCTCTGGCGTGCGTTGCCATTGCGCATCCACCACACGCACTTGCGCGTTTTCTCGCGCGCTTTGCAGCCAGGATGCCAAGACCGTGGCCGAGGCCGCCTTGAAGCTCACGCTGACGCGCTCATTCTGCGCAGCCACTTGGGCCGAGGGCATGGCGCTGCGGGTCAGGGCTTGCAGCGATTTCAAGGCCTCTTCTCGCGACAGCGGCGTGCGCTTTTGCAACGCTTGCGCTTGCGACTGCAAGGCGGCCATCTGTTGGCGTTGTTGTTCTAGGGCGGCCCATTCTTTGGCGTGGTTTTGCCAGACCGCCAAGGAGGGCTTTAAAAAAACCAACCAGACCAAGGCGCTCAGCAACAAAAGCAATGCAGCCTGCAGACCGGTTTTTTCGCGCAGGCTCAGGGCCTGCCAACGCTCGCTCAACTTGCGTTTCATGGCTGGCCTTCCCATGACAGAACCCAGTCGGTGCCTTGTGCACGCAACTGGTAGCCCTGGCGGTTCAGGTTGGAGAGGGCCTGCGGGGCCACTTGGCCAAGTGGCAAGCCTTGCACCGTGAGCGTTTTGCCGTCATAACGCAAGGCCTGCGGTGTCACCTCGTTGGGCAACAAAGGGGCCAGGTGGGCCAGCAACACGTCAAAGTCGTTGGGCGCGGAAGCGCCGCTTTGTTGGCGCAATTGGTTCACGGCCTGCTGCATTTGTCGCAGGGGGTCCACCACCACTTGCACCGCGGGAAAGCTTTGTTGCAAGATGCGGCGCGAGGCCTCGGCCAGTGCGTCAGCATGCTGGCGCGCTTGCACCGCCCAGATTTGCAAGCCCACCAAGTTGGCCAGCAGCAGCAGCCCCAGGGCCCAGCGCGCAGGGCGCCACGCGGGGGCATGGCGCAGTTGCTGCCAAGCTTGCAGCCCAAAGCGCCAGGTTCGCCGGTGACGGTTTTGCGCCCACTCGCCTTGCGCCAAGTCCCACGGGCTCTGGCAAGCCAGCAGCCAGCGCTGCGGGGCGGTTTGCAGTTGCGCGTCTTGTCCGGTCAGGTCGCGCGCGAAAGCCATGGCCGAGGGTTCAGCCATCAGGCGGTTGCCGGCTTGCCAATGGTGGGCGCCGGCCGACCAGGCAGCGCGTGGAAACCCCAGCACCGCGTCAGGGAGGCAGGCCACCAGTTGCGGCTCATCCACCGTCTCCAGCGCATGAAAGCTGGCCTCGGCGTTGTTGGCCGGGCTGAGTTCGGGCACGATGCGCTGGACGACCCAGCCGGCCTCGGCCAAGGGCGCCAGGGCCTGGCGCAGCCAGGCTTTGTCGCAGGCCAACACGAGGGTCTCGCCTTGAGACGCCATGGGCGATGTCACCCAGTGCAGGCTTTCCGCCTCTTGCAGCACCTGGTCTTCCAGCAGGCCTTGCAACACCGCCACCCGCCGCTGCGCGGAAACAGGCGGCAGCGTCACCTTGTGCCAGGACAGCCGTTGCCAGGGCACGACGGCCACCACCTCGCCACCCACACGGGGCAGACGCTCAGGGGCGCATTGCCCAGAGGACTGCACACTTTGGCCATCGATGCTCACGACGTACGTGATCTCGGTGCTTGGGGTGAGGGGCAGGGCAAGGATCAGCATGAGGATTTCATTGTAGAGAGCCTGGGACGCCGCGCTCGCGCCACAACAGGCGCACATCCACGCCCTCGCGTTGCACCGTGGTCTTTTCCACCAGCAAGCTGCTGTCCAGCCGGATTTGGCCGGTGATTTCGAAGAAGCGGCTGGCCACGCTGTGCCGTTCTTCCTGCAAGTTGCCGCTTTGGGCGCCCAGCACTTGGCGAACCTCTTCCAGCGTGCGCCAAGGCTGGTTGGCGCGCGCGCGCACCAGGCGCTGCGCCTGTGCCAGGTCCAGGCCCGGCACGCTGGCGAAAAGCACTTCGGCGCTGGCGGTGTTCAGGTTGACGGGCGTGCGTTCGGGCAACCAAACCACATGGTCTTGCAGTTTGGCCAGGGTGGGCGCCGGCAAGCCCAGCCAAGCCAGTTGGCTGAGCCTTTGGGGCGGCAAGGGCGCGGCGGGCAGGGCTTGTTTGGGGGCGGCGCGGCTTTGGCGCAGCCCCTCGGCCAGGCTCAGAAGTTGTGCCGTGGGCAAGCCCAACACTTCCCACAGCTTGCCAAAGGCGGCCAGGTCGGCAGGCGAGAGTTGCTCGTTGTTCAGCAAATTGGCCACGTTCAGGCGGGCCTGCAGGTCCACGATGCGGCCAGAGAGAAAAACCTGCAAAGCCAGGCTGTCCTCTGCGCTGCTGGCAAAGCCTGGCTGCGATGACAAAAAGCTGGCCAAGCGGGCTTCTTGCAAAGGCAGGGCCCAAGGCTCTCCCAGATGGTCATGGTTGCTGGACTTGCTGTCTTCTCGCAAAATCAGGCGCGCCCAGTCCATGGCGCCGTTGAGCAGCCAGGCCGATTGTTGGCGCTGGCGCTCGGCCGCCTCCACCTCGTAGGTGCGCCATTGCTGCCAAAACGCGCCCGCGGCCAGAACGGTGACCAGGGCCACCGTCAACATGGCGCTCAGCAAGGCCATGCCGCGCTCGTTGGGGGGGCGTGTTGCGCTTGTCATGAGCGTGGCGCAGAAAAGGTGGGCCGCACCCAGTCCAGGGTGAGTTCGCCCCGGGTGGGGGCCGTCGGGGGCAGCGTCAGCACAAGACGGATGCCATCGGGAATGGCTTGCGTGCTGGCACCCGCAGGCGCACCCGTGCTGGACAAGGGATTGCTCCAGCTGTCGCTTCGAAAATAGAAAAGTTGCCACCGCGCCAACGGAAAAAGCGGGGTTTCCTGAGCCCGCAAGGCCGTGCCAGCGTTTTGGCCCCATTGCGCCGCGTCTTGCCAGGCCTGCAACAGGCTGGCGCGGTCGCGCACCGGTTGCGATTGCCAGCGCACCCACTGTGGCGCGCCGTCGTTGCGCAAGGTCCAACCCACCACCCACAGGCCGGCGTCGCTGCCATCTGCTTGCGGGATCGTGCTGCGACGCACGATGCGCAACACCCGCCCGTCCCAATCGACGCCCTGGGCATCGGACGCGCCCGGCAGCAGGGTGGCGGCATCCAGGTCGGTGCGCCATTGCGCCAGCGCGGTTTGCAGCACCGCGACCTCGTCCACGCGTTGCTGGCTGGCATCGCGCGTGCGCATCATGCTGTCCAGGCCGCGCCAACTGAGGCCGGCCATCAAGGCCAGGCCGACCAAGGCCACCAGCACTTCCACCAGGGTGAAGCCGCGCGCTTGGAGAGGCCTCATTGCCGCCCCAGTACGGTGGTGAGGCGCAACAAGGGGGTGCGCTCGCTGAACACCTGCGCATCGATGCGGCGAAACCCCTGGTTGGGCGTGTTCTGGACCTGCACCCGCACCTGAAATGACACACTCCCCTGGGCGCAGGTGAGCTCTGACTCGCCCATGCCCGGCAATTGACGCGACAGCCGCAGGGCATTCAGGGCGTTATCGGCGCACAGTTGGGCCAGCAACATGTCCGACTGGCGCCGCGCGCTGTCGTTCAGGGCGCTGCTGGCCTTGAGGCCCGTCATCAAAGCCAAGGCCACAATGCCCAGGGCCACCAGCACCTCAATGAGGGTGAAGCCCTGGGATGTCCCCTGGTGAGATGAGCGTCTCATGGCAGGGGGGCAAAAGGCCGCAAGCCTTGCGTGCCGATGCGAACCGAGGCCTGCGCATCTCGCAGATGCTGCAGGCGAAAACTTTGGGCGGGCACAATAGGCTCCGGGCCCAACACCAACTCCGCAGGTACGGCCTGGGTTTGCGGGTGCAGCCATTGAAGCCGAGGCTGGGCCAGCGTCACGCGGGGCAGACCCAGCACGGTGATGCCCTCCGGCTCCAGCTTGGCACGCACCACCAGGCCTTGGCTGCGTGCCTGGGTCCGTGCAGACTCCAGCCACGCCACCAGGCGTTGCGCTTCTTCCTGGAGCTGCTGCTGCGGCGTGCTGCGCAGGGCCAGGGCCACGCCAGCGCTGCCCAAGGCCATCACGGTCAAGACCACCAGCAGCTCCAGCAAGGTGAAGCCTTGCTGGCGCTTGGCCACGCCCCGCAGGCTCATGCCCTTACTGCCAGCTGCCTACGTCGGCGTTGCGGCCTTCGCCACCGGTTTTGCCATCGGCGCCGAAAGACATGACGTCGACCTCGCCTTTGAGGCCGGGGTTCAGGTACTGGTAGGGCCGACCCCAGGGGTCGTTGGGCAGTTTGTCCAGGTAGGGCTTCCAGTTCAGGGGGGCCGGGCCGGCGGTGGGCTTGACGACCAGGGCCTGCAAGCCTTGTTCAGCTGCTGGGTAGCTTTGGTTGTCCAGACGGTAGAGCTTGAGCGCTTGCATCAGGTTGTTGACATCGGTGCGAGCGGCGGTGACGCGGGCGTCGTCGGCGCGGTCCAGCACATTGGGCACGATCAGGGCCGCCAAAACGCCAATGATGACCAGCACCACCATCAACTCAATGAGGGTGAAGCCGCGCGCGCGGCGCTTGGCCTGGCGCAGACGGGCGCGGTAAAGAATCAGCTTGTTCATGGCGGACTTTCAAAGAGCGAATGCTGTCGATGATAATCCTCCCATGATGACAGTTTCTACCTCGGACAGGCCCAGCGCCGGCGCTCTTTGGCGGGTGCGGCTCGTCACTTTGGGCGTGGCCGCGCTGGCCGCCGCGTCGGTGGTTTTCTGGGGCTTGAACATCAGCGCGCCCACCCCGGTGCAACTGAACACCGCCGCCCTCGCCACGGCAGAGGCCGAGGTCGTGGACTGGGCGGCCTCGGCGCGCGCCCTGGGCGCCATCAAAAACAGCGAGACCCCCGCCGCGGCTGCCTTGACCGCGCAGCGCTGGGTTTTGACAGGCGTGGCCCGCGCAGGCACGGCTGAGGGCATGGCCTTGATCGCTGCCGAGGGGCAACCCGCCAAGCCTTACCGCTTGAAATCACGCCTCGAAGAGGGCTTGTATTTGGTGGCTCTGGAGCCCCGGCTGGCGCATTTGGGGCCGTCACCTGAGGGGCCTGTCAGCATCAGCTTGACACTGCCAAAGTTGCGCGAGCCCTGAGCCCTCAGCGCTGCAAAAACAGCCGGTACACCGGGTTCTGGGTTTCTTCCACGCAGGGGTAGCCCAAGGTTTCAAGGAATTGCTTGAACGCGGCGTTGTCGGCGCGCGGCACCTGCAAGCCCACCAGGATGCGGCCATAGTCGGCGCCCTGGTTGCGGTAGTGAAACAGGCTGATGTTCCAGCCCGGTCGCATGGCCGAGAGGAATTTCATCAAGGCGCCGGGGCGCTCGGGAAACACAAAGCGCAGCAAGCGTTCGTCTTGCGCCAGGGCAGAGGAGCCGCCCACCATGTGGCGAATATGCTCTTTGGCCAGTTCGTCATGCGTCAGGTCCAAGGCTTGAAAGCCATGCTTGCTGAAATGCGCGGCGATCTTGCCGCTTTCGCCCTTGCTGGAGGTGGTCAGGCCGACAAACACATGGGCTTTGTCGGCGTCGCTCATGCGGTAGTTGAACTCGGTCACATTGCGAGGGGACTTGCTGCCGCCAAAGGCTGGCAAGTCGCCAATCAGGGCGCAAAAGCGCTTGAAGCTGCCGCGCTCTTCGGGAATGGTCACCGCAAACAAGGCTTCGCGCTCTTCGCCGACCTCGGCGCGCTCGGCCACAAAGCGCAGCCGGTCAAAGTTCATGTTGGCGCCGCACAAAATGGCGGCATAGGTTTCGCCCTTGGTTTTGTGTGCGGCCACATACTGCTTGATGGCCGCCACCGCCAGCGCGCCTGCCGGCTCCACGATGCTGCGGGTGTCCACAAACACGTCTTTGATGGCGGCGCACACGGCATCGGTGTCCACCGTCATGAACTCGTCCACCAGCTGGCGCGAAATGCGGAAAGTTTCTTCCCCCACCAGCTTCACGGCCGTGCCGTCAGAAAACAAGCCGACATCGTTGAGCGTCACGCGCTTGCCCTTTTGCACCGACTGCATCATGGCGGACGAATCGCTCATTTGCACGCCGATGACCTTGATCTCGGGGCGCACGGCTTTGATGTAATTGGCCACGCCTGAAATCAGGCCGCCGCCGCCAATGGCCACAAACACCGCATGCAGCGGGCCCTGGTGCTGGCGCAACATTTCCATGGCGATGGTGCCCTGGCCGGCAATCACGTCGGGGTCGTCAAAGGGGTGGACGAAGGTCAGGCCGTGCTTCTTTTCAAGCTCGACCGCGTGCAGGTAAGCGTCGGAATAGCTGTCGCCGTGCAGCACCACTTCACCGCCCAGGGCTTTGACGGCTTCAATTTTCACGCCCGGTGTGGTCACGGGCATGACGATGATGGCTTGGGTGCCGAGCTTGTGGGCCCCCAGCGCCACGCCTTGGGCATGGTTGCCGGCGGAAGCACAAATCACGCCCTTTTTCAGCTGCTCGGGAGAGAGTTGCGCCATCTTGTTGTAGGCACCGCGCAACTTGAAGCTGAAGACCGGCTGTTGGTCTTCCCGCTTGAGCAGCACTTTGTTGTGCAGGCGGCGGCTGAGGTTCTTGGCCGGCTCCAGCGGCGTTTCCTGCGCCACATCGTAGACCCGCGCGGTCAGGATTTTTTTGAGGTAGTCGGCGGGGTGGAGGGG
>Ga0255097_1000053_pt1 | contig 90347 bp, 94 predicted proteins | sample Colum_Atlam_RepB_2_FD_188436 | JGI IMG/M metagenome (GOLD analysis project Ga0255097, IMG submission 188436) | Freshwater microbial communities from Columbia River, Oregon, United States - Colum_Atlam_RepB_8d | ecosystem: Environmental > Aquatic > Freshwater > River | place: USA: Oregon...
CCACCGTGATCTTGGAACGCGGCAAAAGCGCCAATGCCTTGCGTGCAAAGGCCAGCGCCGGCGTCCACGTGGCGGGCGGTTCATAGGCTGCCGTTTCCAGCATGTCCTGCAATTCGGTGTCGGGTTGCAGGGCTTCGACCTCGGCCATCAGGCTGTCTTTGGTGTCGCCTTCTGGCAAAAGACCGATCAGCTGGATGCCATCGTCGTTGCGCAGCATTTCCAAAGAAAAGCGGGGGGCTTCGATGGCGCGCGCCGGGGTGACTTCCATCTGGTCGCGCACCCGCGACGAATCGACCACCATGCCGGCAAGATTGATGACACGGTAACGCCCGGCCTCATTCGGAGCGGTGCCGGTCAGGATCAGCCGCAGGCCATCTGCCTCGACCGTGGCAAAGGTGATGCCATCCGTCAGCAAGCGCGAACGCACAGCGCGCTCGGAAATGCGTTCCATCAACAGCACTGATGCCCACGCAAACAACAACGCCACGAAAGCCGCCGCCGCAAAGGCCGCAGCCGTCGCAAGCGCGGGGGTCAGCCGCAGAGTTTCAGGCAGACGAAAGGCGGGAAGTTTTACCAAGGCAAAGGTCACATTCTTTGGCAGCAGCGCAGGTTGCCTGCCGTTCTTAATGCGCAGGCGGGCCTTGTTCAATCAAAGGAAGGCCGCAACGGCAAGAAACAGCGCAAGCAAAAGGCCCGCATCACGGTTGGCGCGAAAGATTACCATGCATGAGGTCGGATCATCGACATTCAGCCTGCGCATTTGCCAAGCCATATGGCCGCCAAAGGCCAGCACCCCCACAAGGGCCGTCAGCGGCTGGATCATGCTGGTCACCGGTTGGGTTGCAATGGCGATGGCCGCCAACAGCATGGTCAGCCCCAGAAAGCCCCACAGCGCCTGTCGCGACCGATCCGCAAACAGCCGCGCCGTCGACTTCACGCCGATCAGCGCATCGTCTTCTTTGTCCTGATGGGCATAGATCGTGTCGTAATAAAGCGTCCAGCTGATACCCGCCGCATAAAGCAGCACTGCCGAAAGGCTGATCGTCCCACCATGCGCCGCATAGGCCAAGACCGCCCCCCAGTTGAAGGCCAACCCCAAGAACACTTGCGGCCACCACGTAAAGCGTTTGGCAAACGGATAGATCGCCACCAACGCCAAAGAGGCAAAGCCCAAGCCAATCGCCAAGCTGTTGTAGCTGAACAGGATAAGCGCCGCGACCAGCGCCTGCACCACCATCCACACCAGCGCCAGTTTGACGGTCACCTGACCCGACGGAATCGGTCGCGACCGGGTCCGCGCCACCTGCCCATCGAAATCGCGATCGGTGATGTCATTCCATGTGCAGCCCGCCCCCCGCATCAGGAAAGCCCCGACGCCACAGGACACCACAATCCACAGATCCCACAGACGAAACCCGTCGCCCATAGCCGCAAGCGCCACGCCCCAAAGGCAAGGAATATACAAAAGCCATGTGCCAATCGGCCGATCTGCACGGCTCAGCCGCAAATAGGGCACCGACCATGCGGGGGCAAAACGATCCACCCAATTGCCCTTTGGTGCGTCCGCAACCTGCTTTGGGGGCTCTGGCATTTCGCGCGGGTCGGTCATAGGGTCGCTCCATGGAAAAGCCAAAGGTTCGCCTGTTTGTAGATCAGCCTCTGGGCGCGGGGCAAGCCGTGGCCCTTGGGGCCGAGGCTGCGAATTATCTATTCAACGTCATGCGGCTTGAAAAAGGGGCCAGCGTGGCGCTTTTCAATGGCCGCGATGGCGCGTGGCGGGCCGAGGTGGCCGAGGCAGGCAAGCGGCAAGGGATTGCAGTTTGTCAGGCCCAAACCGCGCCGCAGGTCATGCCACCCGATCTTTGGCTGATGTTCGCGCCGGTGAAAAAAGAGCGCACGGCCTTTATCGTCGAAAAGGCGGTGGAATTGGGCGTGGCACGGCTGATGCCGGTTGCCACCCGGCACACGAACTCGGAACGCTGGCGGGTCGACAAGCAGACCGCCCATGCGGTCGAGGCCGCCGAACAATGCGGTGCAACCTTTGTGCCGCAGGTCGATGATCTGCAGCAACTGGATCGGATTTTGGCGCATTGGCCAGAGGGGCGCCTGCTGTACTGGGCCGATGAAACTTTGGCCGCAGCAGCAAGCGCGGCGCAACGAACGGTCACAGCAGGCCCAGCCGCCATTCTGATCGGACCCGAAGGCGGTTTTTCAGATGATGAGAAAACCCGCCTGCGGGCCTTGTCCTTTGTGCGCCCGCTGTCACTTGGCCCGCGGATCCTGCGGGCGGAAACTGCGGCGCTGGCGGCCGTCGTGCTGTGGCAAAGCGCGGTCGGGGATTGGACGTGATCCGGCCTGCCGCACTCATCACGTTGGCCCGGTGGCGCGAGGTCGCCCTGTCGGCGGCCGTTGCGCTGGGTGGTGTGTGGATCGCCACCCGTGGCGGCCCCCTTCTGGCGGTGGCGGGCTTTGCGCTGGCCGCCCTTGGCGCAGGGCTGACGCTGACTGCCTTTCGTCGTCTGCGCTTTGCCCAAGACATCGCCGCGCCCGGCCTTGTCGAGGTCATCGAAGGTGAGGTGCGCTATTTTGGGCCAAATTTCGGCGGCGCGGTCAGCTTGGCCGACCTGACCGAAATCCGCCTGCTGACCTTGCGCGGGCGCCGGATGTGGCGACTGAAGCAATTCGACGGGCAAGCGCTGTTGATCCCGGTCGATGCCGCCGGGGCAGAGACCCTGTATGACGGCTTTACCAGCCTGCCGGGACTGGACATGGGGCAACTTCTGGCGGCCCTTGGCCCGCATACCACTGGCCCCGGCCTGATCGACAGCCAAACCCCCGAAATGGCATTGATCTGGCACCGAAAAGGCAAGGGGCTGGTCGCCTGACTTCGCCCGGACCGCCGCATCCTCCCCTGCATCTGCGCACAAACTTTGATATCTGCTGCGCCGCCGACGCCTTGACTTGGGGCCACAAAGGCCGCAGGTCTTGGCCCCCGAATTCAACGAACACATGAGGCCGCAAACATGTCTATTCCCCAGTCTGGTGGCGGCCCCATCGAGAGCTTCGAACAGCTGGCCGCCTATATGGCCTCGGGGTGCAAACCCAAGGATGAATGGCGCATCGGCACCGAACATGAAAAGTTCGGCTGGCTGTCTGCCAACCGTGCGCCCTTGCCCTATGCTGGCGAAGCGTCAATTTCGACCATCTTTCACGCGCTTGAGGCCCGCTTTGGCTGGACCCCGCTGCGGGAAGGCGATCACATCATCGGGCTGACCCGCAACGGGGCCAATATCAGCCTTGAACCCGGCGGGCAGTTCGAACTGTCTGGCGCGCCCTTGTCGAACATGCACGAGGTCGCAGCCGAGCTGCAGACCCACCTCGACGAGGTCGCCTCTATCGCTGGCCCCTTGGGCATTCGGTTCATGGGCATCGGTGCCGCACCCGAGTGGAGCCATGACACGATGCCCGTCATGCCCAAAGGCCGCTATCGGCTGATGACCGGCTATATGCAAAAGGTCGGCACCCACGGTACGCAGATGATGTATCGCACCTCGACCACGCAGGTGAACCTCGACTTTTCGTCCGAGGCTGACATGGTGAAAAAGCTGCGGGTGTCTTTGGCTTTGCAGCCCGTGGCAACCGCGCTGTTCGCGTCCTCGCCCTTCTTTGATGGCAAGGTGAATGGCCATAAATCCTGGCGTTCGCGCATTTGGCGTGATCTCGATGCCAGCCGGACCGGCATGCTGCCTTGGGCATTTGAGGACGGCATGGGCTTTCAACGCTATGTCGACTGGGTCTTGGATGTGCCGATGTACTTCGTCTATCGCGACGGCAAATATATCGACGCGCTCGGCCAATCCTTCCGCGATTTTCTGGACGGCAAACTGCCCGCACTGCCCGGTGAAAAGCCGACGCTTTCGGATTGGGCCGACCATATGACGACGGTCTTCCCCGAAGCGCGGGTGAAGAAATACATCGAAATGCGCGGTGCCGATTGTGGCGATCAGGCGCATATCAATGCACTTCCCGCTTTTTGGGTCGGGCTGATGTATGACCAGACCGCGTTGGATAGCGCTTGGGATCTGGTCAAAGGCTTTGATGCCGAAACCCGCGAAGGGCTGCGGGTCGCCGCCTCGGTTTCTGCGCTGGCGGGCGAGGCGAATGGCGTCAAACTTGCCGATCTGGCCCACGCCGCCGTCGGCCTGTCGCACGCGGGCCTTGCCGCCCGTGGCCTTGGCGAAGAGCGCTATCTGGCGCCGCTTGTTGGATCGCTCAAGTCGGGCAAAACGCAGGCTGATCGCTGGCTGGAACAGTACAACGGTGACTGGAAGGGCGATCTTGGTCGGATCTACGAGGCGTCAAGCCTGTAACGATTGACCCCCAGCATGAGATCACCTAGCGGTAGAATAGTAGAAAATTCATTCCGCTAGGAGTTTTAATGTATCCGTCTATTCCTGCTGGTCATCGGCTGTCTTGTGAGTTCTCGGTATCCGAAGGTATCGGAACGGTCATACTGTGGGTCTTGATTTCGATCGTGACGCTTGGCCTTGGGCTTTTCGTCATGCCCTATTACCTTCTGAAAGGCCCGATCAACCGAACAAAGCTGATCGGACCATCGGGCGAGGTTGTTGGAACGCTGCATGTCGATGTCGATCTGGCAAGCATCATTGGCCACGCGATCATCTGGATTCTGCTTTCGATCGTGACCCTTGGTCTGGCGCTGATTGTCTATCAGTTCGCCGTGCTGAAACGTCTGCTGAATGGCGTGACCATCCGCTGACCCCGGCGCTTTGATACGATAAGAAACACTTAGGGGCGCCGCGCCGTTTGCAGTTCAGCTGCCGATTGGTGCGGCGCCACGACCCATGCGGGTGCTATTCTACTGGCGGCGCCACGGTCATGAATTTCGCAGACTGATCTGACCAGATCATCGCCTCGACACAAGGCTCTATCCCGGCGCCCCCACAGGCCGCCCCACTGTGCCACAGGATTAGGACCGGGCGGGTTTGCAGGGTTTCGACCTGCCAGCCTTGCGCCAGCATCATCTGCGCCTGACCGCCGACGACCACCCACATCGAATTGCCGAGACTGCCGCCCCAGTAGCTCGCCATGGTCGAACACTGAAAGTCCGCCGAATCCACCACGGTTTCCGGCGCCCCATCGCCCGTCAGATCAACCGGCACAACAGCCTTTGGCCCGGCGACAAAAACGCCACCTTCCATCGCGGCACAGTCAGCCTTGGCACCATCCAGCAGATCCTGCACCGGATCGGCTTGCACAGCCGTGGCGAAAAGCATCAACGCGGTGGCCAGACGGATCATGCCTTGCGCCCAATTTTAGGTTCGGTCCCGGCCTTGATGCGTTGCAAATTGGGCCAGTGGCGAATGTAGACCAGCAGCATCAGCGCAAAGGACAAAAACAGCGCATCCCCGCGGTCAAAGACAAAGCACCACAGCCCCGAGGTCGCCGCGGCAACCAGCGCCGAGGCCGATGATATCCGCGTCACAAAGGCGGCTACCGCCCATGTCGCACAGGCCGCAAGGCCGACAGGCCATGCCAACGCCAAAAGCGTGCCCAGAAAGGTCGCAACCCCCTTGCCGCCCTTGAACCCCAGCCAAACCGGGAACAGATGGCCCAGAAATGCCATGCCGCCCGCCATTTGCGCGGCATCTTCGCCCAGCGCGAACCGCGCAATCAGCACCGCAATCGCCCCTTTTGCCGCATCAAGAATCAGCGTCGCCAAAGCCGCCCCCTTATGCCCGGTGCGCAGCACATTGGTCGCCCCGATATTGCCAGACCCGATGGCCCGCAGATCCCCCAGACCCAAGGCGCGGGTGATAACAATGCCGAACGGCACCGACCCGAGCAGATAGCCCAAAACGCCGGCAAGGATCAGCAACAGCGGAGAGGTGACAATTTCCGGCATTCAGCGCGCCTCATAAACCTGTTGGCCTGCGACATAGGTCGCCAGCACCTTACCCTCCAGCCGCGCCCCGTCAAAGGGCGTGTTCTTCGATTTTGACACCAGCGCAAACCGGTCCAGCACAAAGGGTGTATCGGGATTGAACAGCACCAGATCGGCAGGCGCGCCTTCGGCCAGCCGCCCTTGTGGCAGACCAAGACGGCGCGCAGGGTTGAGGCTGAGCGCACGCCACAGCGTTGGCAAGTCGAGATGCCCGGCATGGTAAAGCCGCAGCGCCGCAGGCAGCAGCGTCTGCAGCCCAACCGCGCCGGATGCGGCCTCTTCAAACGGCAGGCGTTTGGATTCCTCATCCGCCGGGGTGTGGAAACTGCCGATGACGTCGATCACCCCATCTGCGACCGCCTGCACCATGGCCAGACGGTCCTCTTCCGACCGCAGGGGCGGGGTGAATTTGAAGAAGGTGCGATACTCGCCAACGTCGAATTCGTTCAGCGTCAGGTGGTGGATCGAAATCCCCGCCGTCACATCCAGCCCCGCCTCCTTGGCGCGGGCCAGCGAAGGCAGCGCCCGCGCCGTGGTGATCTGATCCACATGCCAACGCGCCCCGGTCATTTCCACCAGCCCCAGATCGCGGTCGAGGCCAATGCGTTCCGCCATCGGCGACACACCCGGCAGACCCTTGAGCGAGGCAAACTTGCCGCTGGTGGTCGCAGCCCCGGCCGACAGCCCCGGCTCTTGCGGATGGCCAACGATCAGCGCGCCCAGCGATTTGGCATAGGTCATCGCCCGCGACAGCGCCTTGGTGTTTTCGGCCACATGGAACACATCGGAAAAGGCAATAGCGCCGGCATCCAAAAGAAAACCGATCTCGGTCATTTCCTTGCCAGCCCGGCCTTTGGTCAGCGCCGCCATGTGGCGGATACGCACCGGGGCCTCACCTGCGCGCCGGGTAACAAACTCCAGCGTTTCCGGCGTGTCGATGGCGGGGGTGGTATCGGGCCGGGCGATGACCGTTGTCACACCGCCCGCCGCCGCCGCCAATCCGGCTGAGCGGAACGATTCCCGATGCCGCTCGCCAGGTTCGCCGATTTTGACGCCCCAATCGACAAGACCGGGGGCCAGACAGTGCCCGCCGCATTCCACGACCTTGGCCCCTTTGGGTGCAGCCCCGTCCCGCGCGACGATCACACCGTCCGAAACCGTCAGACTGCCGGGTGCATCGCTGCCGGTCTCGGGGTCGATCAAGCGGGCATTTTCAAAGTGCAGGATCATGGCTTGGCCCTTCTTTGGGTCGCAGAGCGTGGCAAAAACGAGGTGCGGGGCGGCAGTGCTTGGGTCACGGCCTAGCTCAGCACTACGATCAGGGTAGTAAACAGGGCCAGGAAAACCAGAACGGCGGTGGCCACCATGCCGCCCGCGCGCATCTCGGATTTCGTGGGCTTGCGGTCAGGATCAGGTTTCATCGCTTCGCCCCCTTTGCCTTGTCGATGGCCGCGATCACCGCTGCCGGATCGGCCTGATATTTCAGCAGATGCTTGTCGCCCGCGCCCATGACCAATTGCACCGCCCCAAAGAACGGCCGCGCGGTTTTCAAGCTGGACAGGGGTGCAATGCGCCCGCCCGGGCCGATCAGCCGACGGTTGGTCAGCTTCCACTCCTCGGCCAAAGCCTCAGAGCGCAGATAGGCCGCGCGCAGGCCGATGGCAAAAATCGCGGCAATCGGGCCGACCCAGGGCGCCGGATTGCCACCATAAAGCAAAGCCGCCCCAGCCACCGCCCCGGCGGCAACCGCCATGATCGCATTCGACCGCCAATAGGTGCCAGGATCTGGGCGGAACACGGCGATCAGCGCCTCATTGGGATCCAGATGAACCTCGCGGCCAAGGATCGGGTCGCGGGTGATCTCAGACATAAAGGACCGCCCTTCTCACACCATCACCCCGGTGGCCTTGGCCCCGCGCTCGGCCCGCAGGTTGCGCGCCAGAAGGTCCATGCAGGCCATACGTACAGCCACGCCCATTTCGACCTGTTCCTGAATGACGGACCGGTTGATGTCGTCGGCAATCTCGCCGTCGATCTCAACCCCGCGATTCATCGGGCCGGGGTGCATGACGATGGCATCGGGTTTGGCGAAGGACAGCTTTTCGGCATCCAAGCCGTAGCGGTGGTAATATTCGCGTTCCGACGGGATGAAACCACCGTCCATCCGCTCTTTCTGAAGCCGCAGCATCATGACCACATCGGCGCCCTTCAGCCCCTCGCGCATGTCGTCGTAAAGCTCGCAGCCAAATTCCCCGACACCCGAGGGCATCAGCGTCGGCGGCGCGATCAGGCGGATCCGGTTTTCCATCTTGTTCAGCAAAATCAGATTGCTGCGGGCCACGCGACTGTGGGCGATATCACCGCAAATCGCCACGGTCAGCCGCTGGATGCGGCCCTTGGCCCGGCGGATGGTCAACGCATCCAAAAGCGCCTGTGTCGGGTGTTCATGCCGGCCATCGCCCGCGTTCAGCACCGCGCAATCCACCTTTTGCGCCAAAAGGTTCACCGCGCCAGATGCCCCATGCCGCACCACCAGCAGATCGGGGTGCATGGCGTTCAGCGTCATCGCGGTGTCGATCAGGGTTTCGCCCTTTTTCACCGAAGACGAGGCCACCGACATGTTCATCACATCCGCCCCCAGCCGCTTGCCCGCCAGTTCGAAACTGGCCTGCGTGCGGGTAGAGTTTTCAAAGAACATGTTGATCTGCGTCAGCCCCGCCAAGGCATCCGACGATTTCACCGTGCGGCGGTTCAGATCGACATAGCGATCGGCCAGATCCAGAACCGTGGTGATATCCTGTGGCGATAGCTGCTCAATGCCAAGAAGGTGGCGGGCGCGGAAGGTGGTCATCGAGATCCCCCGGAATGGCAGCTGTTCGGGGGCTTATAGAAAGCCGGGTTGTGGCGCGCAAGGCCAGAGCCTAGGGTCTGCCCCATGGGAATCGGTGTTAAGATCGCAGCGGATTGGCATGCGGCGCTGGCAGCGCTGGCGTGGCAAGTTGATCTGGGCGTCGATGAGGTGATCGGCGATCACGCGATTGACCGTTACGAACTGCCAGAAACCACCAAACCCGCGCCAGTCTCTCCCCGCGCCGCGGCCCCTGCGCCCGTCTTTGTCGAGGCTCCGAAAATCGACCCGGTAGAGGTGGCCCGCAGCATCGCGGCCCGCGCGACCAGCCTCGACGCCCTGCGCGATGGCCTTGCCAGCTTTGATCTGTGTGATCTGAAAAAAGGCGCGCGGAACGCGGTTTTCGCCGATGGCAATCCGGCCGCGCGGGTATTGATCCTTGGCGAAGCGCCGGGGCTGGAGGAAGACCGCGAAGGGCGCCCCTTTGTCGGCCGCGCCGGACAGTTGCTGGACCGGATGTTCGCCGCCATCGGCCTGTCGCGCACATCACCCGACCCTGAGGCATCGCTTTATATCACCAATGTTATGCCATGGCGCCCGCCCGGAAACCGCGATCCGGAACCGGCCGAAATCGCCATGATGCGCCCCTTTGTTGAACGCCATATTGCCCTGATGGACCCGGATGTGATTGTCGTCATGGGCAACACGCCGTTGTTCGCGCTGACCGGACAAAAAGGCATCCTGCGGGCGCGCGGCACATGGTCCAAGGCGCTGGAACGGCCGCTGTTGCCGATGACCCATCCGGCCTATCTCTTGCGCAACCCGATCGCCAAACGCGAGGCTTGGGCCGACCTCTTGTCGCTGCAAGCCCATCTCAGGGCCAAGGGCTAAGACGCAAACTGCGCCCCGTGTCAGGGTGCAGGGCAGCCGTTGATTTCCACCGCTTGGGCGCCGCCCAGCACCGTCAGCCGCAGCGCAGACCGATCCAAAGCAAAGGGAGCGCCGCTGGAGGCGACCATTTCTGTCACGGTGGTCAACACCGCGCCCGCCCGGCTGGTCTGGCTGTCTGAAACCCAGATCGTCGGATCGGCCGGCTCGATCACCATGCCCTCCTCACCCCCGCGGGCTGCGATCTCGACCGTCGCGGTCAGGCGCAGCCCATCCGCAATCGGCGCGACCGCACAGGTCACCTTGCCCAGATCTGCGCTGTCACGGGTGGGGGTGGCTTGCAGGGCGGCGTGAATTTCAGCGTTTTCGCGGCCCGGTGCGGCAAGATCAGCCGAGAGTGTGACTTCGGCCGGCATACAAATCTCGTTGCAAATTCCCAAATCCACCCGTGCCTTCAGGTGCATGGGTTGGCCTGCGACCTTGGGCAGCACCTCCAAGGGCAACACCACGCCGCCCTTGTAGCCCACGGTCTGCATGCCATTGGTGTGAAACACCACCGGGCTTGGCCAATGCACGCGAACAGAGGCCACGTTCTGTGACCCCGACCAGTCAAACACAGGTGGGATGCCAGCCTCACCGGGTCGGCGCCAATAGGTTTTCCAGCCCGGCGCCAACGCCAAGGACAACCCCGCCATGTGATGCCCGCTTTCCATCCGCCAGCCGGGCAGCAGGCTGGCTTGCAAAAGGTCGTCCTGCGTCATCGCACCCAAGGGGGCGGCGCCAGCAAGGAACATCAAAAGGGCGGCGATTTTCATGCGTCATAAAGTAATCGCACAGGCGGCAATGGGAAATCACGTTCCGGTCAGTCTTGTGCAACAAAACGGGACTTGAGGCACAAGCGCCGCAGGATCACAGTGAAGCTGACGAAAGCAGCGCCGATTCGATGGGCCAGTTGAAATGGATCTGACGGGCAAGTTTCTGGTGGCAATGCCCGGCATGGGCGACCCGCGCTTTGAAAGAAGCGTGATCTTGGTCTGCGCTCATAGCGACGAAGGGGCGATGGGCATCATCGTCAACAAACCGGTGGAAGAGGTCACCTTCGCTGGGCTTCTGGAGCATCTGAACATCCCCCGCGCACCTGAGGGCCGCGACATCGCCGTGCATTTCGGCGGTCCGGTCGAACGCGGGCGGGGCTTTGTGCTGCACAGCCGCGACTATCGCGGCGGGGCCGCGACGATGAAGATCGAGGGCGGCTTTGGCATGACCGCGACGCTGGATGTGCTGGAGGCGTTGGCCCGTGGCGAAGGCCCGCATCGCGCGCTGCTGGCCTTGGGCTATTCCGGTTGGGGACCGGGGCAGTTGGAAGGGGAGATTGCCCGCAACGATTGGCTGACCGCAGAGGCGGATGCGGCACTTGTCTTTGCCGATGACGACGGGGGCAAGTGGCAGGGCGCGCTGAAATCCATGGGGATCAACCCCTTGAGCCTTTCCGGCACGGCGGGCCGCGCCTAAAGGATTGCCCGAAATTCGCCGCAATCTGCCGCTAGTCAGGTCACACCCCCTGACAAGGTCGTTTCTTATGCGTCGCATGCTGACCCTTCTTGCCGTTTTGGCCACTCCGGTTCAGGCCGAAGAAAGCCGCCTCGTCAGCCTCGAAACCACCGATGCGGGCGCGGGCTGGCAGGCGGTTGGTCGGCTGAACCTTGGCACGCGCGGGTTTTGCACTGGCGCGCTGATCGCGCCCGATATCGTGCTGACCGCAGCCCATTGCCTTTTTGACAAGGAAACCGGCGCCCGGTTCCCCGATCAGGACATCGAATTTTTGGCAGGCTGGCGCAATGGCCGGGCCGAGGCCTATCGCCATGCGCAAAAGACCGTGGCGCATCCCGATTACATCTATTCTGGTGCCGAAAGTCTGGACCGCGTGGCCTTTGATCTGGCGCTTATCAAGCTGGATCAGCCGATCCGCCTGCCGCAGATCACCCCGTTTGCCACCGACACGCGGCCCGCGCGTGGCGATGCCGTGGGCGTGGTGTCTTATGCCCAAGACCGGGCCGAAGCGCCCAGTTTGCAGGAAACCTGCCACGTTCTGGACCGCGCCCCGGAAATCGTGGTCTTTTCCTGCGACGTTGATTTCGGTTCCTCGGGTGCGCCGATTTTTGCCCTGCGCGACGGGGTGATGAAAATCGTCTCGGTCGTTTCAGCCAAGGCCGACGTTGAGGGGGAACGCGTGGCCCTTGGATCCGTGCTGACCGGCCGGATCGAGGAGTTGCAGGCCGAACTTGACGCTGACGCCCCAGCCACCCGCGTCAGTGGCGGCACGGTGCGAATTCTGTCCGGCGGGCAAGCCAGCGGGGCAAAATTCGTCAAACCCTGACGCCGTCCTTTCCGATCTCCGCTTTGAGGCGGGGGGCTTGAAACCTTGGCCGCTGCTTCCCAAGTCATGCTTGTTCCCGGTGCCATGATGGGCCGGGGCGCAACCTGTTGTCCGCGCCCGTTCCGGGGCGGACGCCCCTAGCATCGCTTCAGGAGGATGACATGCGTGGCTTTGATTTTGCCCCTCTTTACCGGGCCACTGTCGGCTTTGACCGGATTGCCGATCTGATGGACCGGGCGCTGACCGCCGATGTGGCCCAGCCGACCTACCCGCCCTACAACATCGAAAAGACCGCAGACGATGCCTATCGCATCTCGATCGCGGTTGCCGGGTTCACCCCGGATGAGCTGTCGGTCGAGGTCAAGGACGGCGCGCTCATCGTGACCGCGCGCAAGGCCCCCGAGGCTGCCGAGAAGGCCTATCTGCACCGTGGCATAGCCACCCGCGCCTTTGAACGCCGCTTTGCGCTGGCCGATCATGTGCGCGTCACCGGGGCGGCCCATGAACATGGCATGCTGCACATTGATCTGGTGCGCGAAGTACCCGAGGCGATGAAGCCCCGCCGGATCGAGATCGGTCGCCCAGCGACGACCGAAACCCCGGCGATTGAGTCCAAGCCCGTGGAAGCCACCACGAACTGATCTGACCGATCCGGCAGACTGAAAGCCCCGGGGGATCCGTCCCCCGGGGCTTTCTTTTCCGTCACTTCTGCCGCAAACAGGGATGAACCGACTGGCCCGCCCTGAAAGGTCCGCCCATGGAATTGACCTACAGCCCCCTGCCGCCCAAAGTGCCGACAGACCGGCCCGCCCTGCGCCCGGCCACTGCAGCGCTGGATGGAGGGCTGGTGCCAAATTCTGTCACCGGGGCGATCCAGCCCGATATTTCCATGTCGGTGAACAACGTCTTCACCCCCGGTTCCGCAGGCTTCTCTGCCGAAGGGGCTGATTTGGCCGATCTGCCCTTCCTCTATGCCCGCTGGACCAACCCCACCACCCGCGCGCTTGAGGCCCGGCTGGCCGCGCTGGAAGGGGCCGAAGATGCGCTGGCCACCGCCACCGGGGTTGCCGCCATTGCCGCAACCTTCCTTGGGCTTTTGAAAGCGGGGGATCATCTGGTGATCTCCGAAGTCTGCTATGCCGGGGCCTTTGAGCTTGCCACCCGCATCCTGCCCGATCTGGGTATCGAGGTGACAGCGGTCAACCTGTCGGACCTTGCCGCGGCGCGCGCGGCGCTGCGCCCCAATACCCGGCTGATCCATTCCGAAAGCCCCTGCAATCCAATCCTGCGGCTGACCGACCTTGCCGCCCTGTCCGCGCTGGCTCACGAGGCCGGGGCGCTTTTGTCGGTGGACAGCACACTGGCCACCCCGGTCATCACCCGGCCCCTCGAACATGGCGTCGATCTGGTGATCCATTCGTTGACCAAGTTCATGAACGGTCATGGCGATGCGCTTGGCGGGGCGGTCATTGGCCGCAAAGAACTGATCGCCCGGTTGCGCGCCCGGTCGGGGGTTTATTTGGGGGCGACCCTTTCTGCCCAAAACGCTTGGTTGATCCTGCGCGGGCTGGATACGCTTTTCCCGCGCCTGCGGACCGCCTCGGCCAATGCCGCACGGCTGGCCGCATGGCTTGAGGCGCACCCCAAGGTGGCGCGGGTGATCTATCCGGGGTTGGAAAGCCACCCGCAACATGACCTTGTTACGCGCCAGATGGCGCTGCCCGGCGGAATGATCGCGTTTCAAGTGGCCGACCCCGAAGCGATGTCGCGCCAACTCGCGGCACGCCTTCGCATCATCCACTATGCCTTTTCGCTGGGCCACCAACGCTCAATCTGCGTGCTGATCCCGACCGCCGAAATTCAGGCCTCGACCTTTCGGATGGAAGGCGAGGCTCTTGCCCGTTACCATGATTGGGCAGGCGACGGGCTGTTCCGGCTGTCCGTCGGGCTGGAAGACCCGGATGATCTGATCGAAGATCTGGCCCAAGCGCTCACCTGAAGATCTCGGCCCCTGACGCGGCTTATTTCCCCAAGGCCTGCGCCAACCGCATCAAGCCAATCGCTTCGGCACGATAGCCGAACCTGTCCTCGCCGCGTGCGCCTTGGGCCAAGGCAATCGCCTGATCCCAGCCCCAATCGCCCAGATAGGTCGCCCCGGTCAGCAATTGGCCAAAGCCCGCCATCGCCACGGCAAAGCGGGCCTCGTCGCCCGGTGCGGCCATTTCGGGCAGGATCGGGGTTTCCTGCAATTGGCTGGTGGTTTGTCCCGGCGCGACGTGCCGCAGGCGCAGGAAGCCAAGCTCCTCGCCCCCGCCCGCCGTCGCCGTTCCATAGCGCAAGGGATCGTTCCGCAGTGCCGGTGATCCCGGTGCCGTAATCTCATAAATCGCCGTCACCTGCGCGCCGGCACCGATATCGCCGGCATCCACCTTGTCATTGTTGAAATCTTCGCGCCGCAGCGCCCGGGTTTCATAGCCAATCAACCGGTATTCCGCGACGGTGGCCGGGTTCCATTCGATCTGGATCTTCACGTTATCAGCAATCGGCAACAGCGCGCCCGACAGTTGATCCACCAGCACCTTGCGGGCCTCGGACAGGCTGTCGATATAGGCCGCCATCCCGTTGCCGTTCTGGGCCAAGGCCTGCATCGTCGCATCGTCCAGATTGTCGCGCCCAAAGCCCAGAACAGACAGGTAAACCCCCGCCTCACGTTCTTTGGTAATGAAGCCTTTCAGCGCCTCGGGATCGTCGATCCCGACGTTGAAATCGCCATCCGTGGCCAACAGCACACGCGAAACCTCGCCCGCTGCGGTCATGGCTTTGGCGGTGTCATAGGCCAGTGCGATGCCCTCGGCCCCGGCGGTGGACCCGCCAGCCGCCAGTTGGTCCAGCGCGCCAAGGATCGTGGCACGGTCACTGGCGGGGGTCGGGGGCAAGACCTGCCCGGCCGACCCGGCATAGGCGATGATTGCGACCTGATCCTCGGGGCGCAGGTCCGGCAAGACCAGCGCCAACGACTGCTTCAGCAGCGGCAGCTTCATCGGCTCATCCATCGACCCCGAGGTGTCGATCAGGAAGACAAGGTTCAGCGGCGGACGGTCCTGTAGCGCCGGAAGCGCGCCCTGGATTCCGATATGCACCAGACGCGTGCCTGCGTTCCACGGGGTCGGCATCACCGTGACCGTCGGACGGAAGGCCTGATCCCCTTCGGGCGCGGCATAAGCATAGGGGAAATAGTTCACCATCTCCTCAACCCGGACCGACGCCGGATCCGGCAAGACGCCCGCGTTCAGAGATTGCCGCAGCATGGCATAAGAGGCGGTGTCCACATCAATCGAAAACGTGGAAACCGGTACCTCTGCCGTCACCTGCACCGGATTGGCGGGTGCATTTGCGAAAGCTTCGGTATTGACCATCGGGGGGGCTGTCATTTCGGGCATGGCCGCGGCCTCGGGGGCAAGCGCCATATCCGCCTGCGGCAATGCCATACGGGTCATCGCCTGCGCCCCGCTGGCGTCGTCCGCCATGGGCGCGGGGGCCGGGACGGCAGGCACATCCGCCAACAACTCCTCCTTCAACTCCAACACAGCGCCGCCGCCTTCTGCAATCGCTTTGGGTTTTTCAACGGCAACTGGCACAGGGCTTCGCTCGATCAGCGGCAGGACGATCACCATCCCCGCCACCAAAGCAACCGCCGACGTTGTCGCGGCCAAAGCCGGCCGCAGCGCAAATTTCTTGAACATGGCAATAACTCCGCTTCTGGACCCCCGCCCGTCCTGTGGGCGATTGTCCATAAGACGGGCCGGATCGGTCGATCCTTGGAGCCGGTCGAAATTTTCCATTGCCAGCCGTACCGCCGCGGCCTTCGCCGCCGGATCCGCCAAGGGCGAGGCCCGCAATGCGGCCTTCAGATCATCAAGATCATCGGTCATTTCGCCTCCTTTGCCGCTATGGCACGCAGCCGTTTTTTCACCTCGGCCATGCGCCAAGCGACGGTGCCTTCACTGACACCCAAAACCTCGCCCGCCTGTGCCTGTGTCAACTCCTCGCCCAAGACAAGCGCCACCGTGTCGCGCAATTCCGGCGAAAGCTGCGTCATGGCATGGGCCAACCAATCCAGCCTTTCCCGATCAGAGACGATCTCATCCTGTCGGGCGATCTCCCATGTGCCCCAGCCCTCCGCCGCCCGCGCGCGCGTGGCCTGACGACGGCGCTGGTCATGGGCGGCATTGACCACCACCCGATACAGCCAAGTGGTAAACCGCGCCTCGGCCCGCCAGTGGCGCAGTTTCACCGGCAAAGCGGCAAAGATGTCTTGCGCCAGATCCTGCGCCGCGGTCGGGTTGCCGGTCAGTCGCCATGCCAGCCCCTGCACCCGGTCATAATGCCGTAGGATCAGCGCCGAAAACGCCGCGCGATCACCCGCGGCGGCGGCAGTGGCAAGGGTTTCGTCCGGGGTATCCATCAGCATCACAATGCTCTGACGCAAGGGCCGCCGCAATCCTTGGCGGGGCCATGAAAAAAAGCGGCGGCGCAAAGCGCGCGGGGGCACGCCTTACGCCGCCAATATGACAGCAATCAGTAGATCAGACCGTCATAAACTCCAAAGGCGCTTGCCGTGCTGCCAAGGCTTTCGCCCTGATCGCGGGCATAGGCAGCCACCGCCGAATAGGTTCCCGGCCCGAAAGACCCATCCACCCCGCCCCGGTAATAGCCCCAATGGGCCAGACGGCGCTGGATCAACCGGCGCTCGGCGCTGGAATAGCTGTTGAAGGCGCGCGCGGCCGGGGTGGAATAGATCGAATTGTAATCCCGCTGCGGCTTGTAATGGCCATAGCCATGCCCGCGGCCACGGTTGCCATGATAATACTCGCGGGGTTCTGGCTCGGGCAGATACTGGGGTTCGTATTGCGGCACCGGGCGATAGACCTGCGCGCGGTCGCGGCGGGCGTCATCGATGATCGATTTCAAGACAAGCGCGCCCACGGCGCCTTTCAACGTGTCCTGTTCCCGCTGGCCCCACGCCAAAGCAGGGCCGGCCGAGGTGGCAATCGCCAGTGCGGTCACCAAGGAAAGAGCGGAGGCTTTGAGATGCGGCAGCATGTCAGGATCCTTTCGGGTTTTGCGCCGCCCGGACTGTCGGGTCGGCTAATATCCGAAAGATGGGGCATGCCCGGCCCGCTAGGCAAAATCGCGGGGTTGTTAGGGGATAGCGAAGGCCAGTTTGGCCACATAGGCCAAAAGTTGAGACCGCTTCACGGCCCCGAAAATGAAAACGGGGCCCGAAAGGGGCCCCGTTTTGCAATGCATTGTCTTGCGATCAGATCGACTGCAATCAGATCGACAGGCAGACGTATTTGACTTCCATGTAATCCTCGACCCCGTGCGAAGAGCCTTCGCGACCAAGGCCCGACTGTTTGACGCCGCCGAACGGTGCCACCTCGGTCGAGATGAGGCCGGTGTTCACGCCCACCATGCCGTATTCCAGCGCTTCTTGAACGCGGGTGATCCGGCCCACATCACGGGCGTAGAAGTACGAAGCCAGACCAAAGATCGTGTTGTTGGCCAGGTAGATGACCTCTTCCTCGGTGTCGAACTTGAACAGCGGCGCGACCGGGCCGAAGGTTTCTTCGGTGGCAACCTTCATGTCATTGGTCACGCCGGTCAGCACGGTCGGTTCAAAGAAGGTGCCGCCCAAGGCATGGGCCTTGCCACCCGCCAGAACCTTGCCGCCGCCAGACACGACGTCAGCAATATGCTCTTGCACCTTTTCGACCGCATCGCTGTTGATCAGCGGGCCGGTGGTAATGCCTTCTTTCAGACCATCCCCCACGTTCAGCTTGCGCACCGCAGCGGCCAGCTTTTCGGCAAAGGCATCATAAACGCCGGCCTGCACATAGATCCGGTTCGCGCAAACGCAGGTCTGACCGTTGTTGCGGAACTTCGAGATCATCGCGCCTTCGACGGCCTTGTCGAGATCGGCATCATCGAAAACGATGAACGGCGCGTTGCCGCCGAGTTCCATCGAGCATTTCAGAACCTGATCGGCGGCCTGACGCAACAGGATGCGACCAACTTCGGTCGAGCCGGTGAAGGTCAGCTTGCGCACACGCGGGTTTTCACAGAATTCCTTGCCGATGTCCGAGGACCGCGACGAGGTGACCACGCTGAACACGCCCTTCGGCACGCCCGCGCGTTCGGCCAGAACGGCCATGGCCAGCGCCGAGAGCGGCGTTTCAGCGGCCGGACGCGAGACCATACCACAGCCCACGGCCAAAGCCGGGCCAACCTTGCGCGCGATCATGGCGTTGGGGAAGTTCCACGGCGTGATCGATGTCGCCACGCCAATCGGCTGCTTCAGCACGGTGATGCGCTTGTCGCGCTGGTGGCCGGGGATCGTCTCGCCATAGATGCGCTTGGCCTCTTCGCCAAACCATTCGATGAACGACGCACCGTACAGGATCTCGCCCTTGGCCTCGGCCAGCGGCTTGCCCATTTCGGCGGTCAGGATGGCGGCCAGATCGTCGGCATTGGCGACCATCAGGTCATACCATTTGCGCATCACGGCGGCGCGTTCCTTGCCGGTGCGGGCAGCCCATTCGTGGCGCGCCTTGTCGGCGGCCTCGATGGCGCGGCGGGCATCTTCACGGGTCATGTCGGCGACATTGGCGATCACATCGCCGCGCGCGGGGTTCGTCACGGCAAAGGTCTTGCCGTCAGCGGCATTGACCCATTCACCCGCGATATAGGCCTGTTCGACCAGCAGGCTGGGATCTTTCAGAATAGAACGCAGATCGGTTGCAGTATCGAGCATGTGGGCCTCCCATTTCTCGGCTGGCCCTGCAATGCATCTTGAGGCACAAAAAGTCTAGCAGGCGCTGCTTTACTGGCCACAAATTCTGCTTGTAACTGGAATCATCCCATGCCCGATCTGAGCCGTGATTATCAAAACTCTGCCTTCATTCCAGACGGCGATGCCTATTATCCGCGCTGGCAGGCCGAGGCGGCCGCGTTTCGCGCCCGGATGACCGAGCGGACCACGCTGAACATCCCCTATGGCCCCGGCGCGCGGCAGGCCTTTGACCTTTTCCACCCTGAAGCCAGCCCCAAGGGTCTTCTGGTCTTTGTGCATGGAGGGTATTGGCTGGCCTGCGACCGCGCCGATTACAGCCATCTGGCCGCCGGTGCGCTGGCGCGGGGCTGGGCCTGTGCAATGCCCTCCTACACTTTGGCCCCCGAAGGCCGCATCGCCGCCATGACCCAAGAAGTGGCCCAAGCGGTGCGCGCCGCCGCCGCCCGAATCTCTGGCCCCGTGGTGGTCACCGGTCATTCGGCAGGCGGGCATCTTTCTGCCCGTATGGGGTGCGCCGATCTGGATCTTCCGGTGGCGCGGGTGGTGCCGATCTCTCCCTTGGCGGACCTTGCCCCGCTGATGCAGACCGACATGAACACAGATCTGCATATCGACATCCCCGAGGCCGCCACCGAAAGCCCGGCACGGCTGGCCTTGCGTCCCGGCACCACGGCGCATGTCTGGGTCGGAGGGCAGGAACGCCCCGCCTTTCTGTGGCATGCCCGCACGCTGTCAGAGGAATGGAATTGCCCTTGGACGGTGGCGGCCGGAAAGCACCATTTCGATGTGATCGACGGGCTGACCGCCCCCGATTCCGGCCTGATGGCGGCTTGTCTGGACGGGCTCTAAGCCGTCTTAGGCCAGCCGCGACACCACATAGGCCGACAGCTCATCCAAGACTTGCCGCAGGGGGTGATCAGGCAGATCGCGCAATGCCGCACGCGCCCGGTCAGCCCAGACAAAAGCATCGGCGCGGGCGGCTTCCAGCGCGCCGTGGCGGGTCATGATGGACAAAGCCTGCTCGAGATCGCCCTCGCGCTGGTCGCCCTTTTCAATCACCCGCACCCAGAAGGCACGCTCGTCAGCATCCGCCTTTGCCACCGCCTTGATAAGCGGCAGCGTGAGCTTGCGTTCGCGGAAATCATCGCCGGTGTTCTTGCCGATCGCCGAGGCCGTTCCGCCGTAATCCAGAAGATCGTCGGCAATCTGAAAGGCAATGCCCAAGGCGTCGCCATAGGTGTAAAGCGCCTGAACCGCAGCCTCTGGCGCACCAGCCACCACACCGCCGACCTCGGTCGCGGCCGAAAACAGCGCCGCCGTCTTGCCGCGCACCACCTTGAGGTAAATCTCTTCCGTCGTCGCCAAATCCTGCGCGGCGGTGAGCTGCAACACCTCGCCCTCGGCAATCGTGGCGCTGGCATTGGCAAGGATGTTGAGAACCCGCATCTGGCCCGGTTCGGTCATCAACTGAAACGCGCGGGCAAACAGGTAATCGCCGACCAGCACCGAAGATTTGTTATCCCACAGAAGATTCGCCGTCGGACGCCCCCGCCGCTGCGCGCTTTCGTCGACCACATCATCATGGAGCAGCGTCGCGGTGTGGATGAACTCCACCGCCGCCGCCAAATGCACATGGTAGGGGCCAGCATAGCCGCACAGCCGCGCGGCGGCCAAGGTCAGCATCGGGCGCAGACGCTTGCCACCCGCCTCGATCAGATGCGCGGTGACTTGTGGGATGCGGGGGGCATGTTCCGACGCCATCCGTTCGCGGATCAGAAGGTTCACCGCTTCCATATCCGCCGACAGCATTTCGGCCAGCCGGTCATGCGGTTTCTGCGCCAGATCCAAAGCCATTCCCATCCGTCTCGACATTCCGTTTCGCGCCCGCGAAACTGTGCATATGAAACTCTTGCTGCAAACCACAGATCCGACCGTGATCGCTTTCGCACAAGCGCTCCTTGAGGGCGAGGATATAGCCAGCTTTGTGCTGGACGTCCACATGAGCGTGTTCGAAGGCAGTCTGGGTTTCCTGCCGCGGCGTTTGATGGTGGCCGACCGCGACTGGTTCATGGCCCGCGCCGTGGTTCGCGACAACGGAATAGACGAAGGTTATGATGCAAGAAGCTGAGTTTGCTGAAGAAAGCCTGTCACGTGATGCCTTTCTATGTGGCAAGCTGCACCTGTGGCAGCCGATAAAGGGCTACCGCGCGGCCACCGATCCGGTGCTTTTGGCGGCGGCCTGCCCGGCGACACCGGGGCAATCGGTGCTGGATCTGGGCTGCGGCGCAGGGGCGGCAGCCCTTTGCCTTGGCGCACGGGTTCCGGGGTTGCACCTGGCCGGGCTAGAGGTGCAACCGGCCTATGCCGCACTGGCGCGCCGCAATGCCGCCGCGAATGGCCAAACGATGCAGGTTGAAACCGGGGACCTTGTGCATATGCCAAAGGCGCTGCGCCGCGATTTCGACCATGTCATCGCCAACCCACCCTATTACCCGGCGGGGGGAACGCCCTCACCGGTTGCGGCGCGCGCCCGCGCCTTGCAGGTCGAAACGCCGCTGGGTGATTGGGTGCAGGCGGCAGCCCGCCGTCTGGCCCCCGGTGGCTGGCTGACCCTGATCTGCGGCGCCGATGGCTTGCCGCAGGTTCTGGCCGCCATGGGAAGCAAACTCGGTTCCGCCGCGGTCTTGCCTTTGCAGCCACGCGACGGACGCCCGGCGCTGCGCATCCTGCTGCGCGCCCGCAAGGGCGGCAAGGGCGCGTTCCGGCTTTTGGCGCCCCTTACCCTGCACCACGGTGCGGCGCATGACGGCGATCGGGAAAGCTATACCCCCCTCGCAAATGCGGTCCTGCGGGAAGGTGCCGACCTCATGGCTGCCTTCGGCGGAATTTGACTGAATGTCGCGGCACAATTGTCGGAAGACTTGATGACAGACGGTCAGATTCGTGCTGCACTGAAGCTGTTGAAACCATCCCCAGGAGGATTTCCATGACCGTCGCTTCCCACATCGCCGAACTGAAAAAGAAGCACGAACATCTTTCCGAGCAGGTGGAAAAAGCGCAACGCGCGCCTGGCTCGAATGACCTCCAGATCCACGAATGGAAAAAGCAGAAACTGAAGATCAAGGAAGAGATCGAGCGTTTGGCTCAGTCGGCCTGAACGGGCTTTTGCGACAGGCTTGCGCGCGCAGCCAGCACCGCACCAAAGGTTATTAGCAGCGCCGCCAGCAATAACACGGGCTTTGCCTCGGCTTGGCCCCCGGCAATCAGAGCCAGCGTGGACAACAACGGCGCCGCATAGGAGGCGACACCCAAAAGCTGGATGTCGCCTTTTTTCATGCCGATATCCCAGGTAAAGAACGCCGCCCCCACCGGGCCAAGGCCCAAGCCGATCACCGACAGCCACCCCCAACCGCCCTGCGGCCAAAGCGTTTCTTCCCACATCAGATGCGCAGGCACCGACAGCACGGCCGTCAGCAGGCAGTAGACCACCACCGATTCGGTCGGAACGGCCCCCAATTGCCGCGACAGCACGGAATAGGCCGCCCAAGCGAGCGCGCAGCCAAAGGCCAGCACCAGACCCAACATGGGGATCGTCTCGGCCGCCTCGCCCCGGCTCATCACGATCAGCCCGGCCCCGGCAAAGGCCACCAAGGCGCCAATCACATGCAAGGGCCGCAGCTTTTCGCCCGGCAGCAGGCCGGAAAACAGCACGATGAACAGCGGCCAAAGATAGGCAATCAAGCCAATCTCGGCAAAGGGGGCGATGCGAAATGCGGTGAAGTACAGCGCGTGATAGCCGAAAAGCCCAATCGTGCCGAATGCATAGACTTTCCACGACACCTGCCGCAGCACGCCAAATCCTGCGCCACGGCCGATCCAGATCAGACCAAGCGTTCCGCCGATGCCAAAGCACAAGGCGTTCAGCAGGAACGGTGGCACCGGGGTCGAGCCGATGGTCATCAGCGCCAAGAGCGCCCACATCAGAATCGCCGTAAATCCGACCCCTGTCGCTTTTTGCCGTGTCATCCCTGCCCCGCGTGTTTTCTTTGGCTTTGCACAAGGCCTATACGCTGGCCCGGCCTGCTTCAAGTCGGCCGCTGTCTTGCCCCCGGATGTGCAAAAGCCCGGCACGAGGCCGGGCTTTTGAGATCAAGGAAATGTCGGTTAGACGAAGAACTGGCCGCCATTGGCGGAAATCGTCGCACCGGTGATAAAGCCCGCATCATCGGCCGCAAGGAACGCAACGCAGCGCGCGATTTCCTCAGGCTCACCCAAGCGGCCCACAGGAATCAGCGGAATGATGCGCTCTTTCAGTACCTTTTCATCAATCGCCCGCACCATTTCCGTGCCGATATAGCCGGGGCAAATCGCGTTCACAGTGATGCCAGCGCGGGCGCCTTCCTGTGCCAAGGCTTTGGTAAAGCCCAGATCCCCGGACTTGGCGGCAGAATAGTTGGCTTGGCCTGCCTGCCCCTTTTGCCCGTTGATCGACGAGATGTTGATGACGCGGCCAAACTTGCGGTCGCGCATCCCGGACCACAGAGGATGGGTCATGTTGAAAAGACCCGTCAGGTTGGTGTCGATCACCTCTTTCCACTGGCCGGGGGTCATCTTGTGAAACATCGCATCGCGGGTGATGCCGGCGTTGTTGACCAGAACGTCCACGGGGCCGACCTCTGCCTCGACCTGCGCGATACCTGCGACGCAGGCATCATAATCGGCAACCGACCACTTGTAGGTGGGAATCCCGGTTTCCTTGGTGAAGGCAGCAGCAGCCTCGTCATTGCCTGCATAGTTTGCGGCCACCTTGTAACCAGCCGCTTTCAACGCCACAGAAATCGCCGCACCAATGCCGCGCGACCCACCGGTGACCAATGCTACTCTTGCCATCAATTCCTCCTTCCAAGAGATGCCCTTGAAATCCTGTTACCGAAAATGAAAAGAGCACGCAACTTTATTGCGTGCTCTTTTTGCATTTGCAGCGAAAATTTCGCGATCGCAGCGCTGGCTCAGCGTTCCAGCGTCAAGGCCACGCCCATGCCGCCGCCGATGCACAGCGTCGCAAGGCCCTTCTTGGCGTTCCGGCGGCCCATTTCGTGGATCAGCGTGTTCAGGATGCGGCAGCCCGAGGCACCGATCGGGTGGCCGATGGCAATCGCGCCGCCGTTGACGTTCACGACGTCCGGGTTCCAGCCCATATCCTTGTTTACCGCGCAGGCCTGCGCCGCGAAGGCTTCGTTGGCTTCAACGAGGTCGAGGTCAGCGGCTTTCCAGCCCGCCTTGTCCAGCGCCTTGCGGCTGGCATAGATCGGACCAACGCCCATGATCGACGGATCAAGCCCGGCAGTGGCATAGGACGCGATCCGCGCCAGCACCTTCAGCCCGCGCTTTTCAGCCTCTTTATCGGTCATCAGCATAACGGCTGCCGCACCATCGTTGATACCGCTGGCATTGCCCGCCGTCACCGAACCCTCTTTGGTGAAGGCCGGACGCAGTTTCTGCATGCTCTCCAGTGTTGCGCCATGACGGATGTATTCGTCGGCATCCACCACCACATCGCCCTTGCGGGTCTTCACCGTGAAGGGGATGATTTCGTCGACGAACTTGCCAGCCTTCTGTGCGGCCTCTGCCTTGTTCTGGCTTTCCAGCGCGAACTGGTCCTGCATCTCGCGGCTGATCTGCCACTGGTTGGCGACATTCTCGGCTGTGATGCCCATGTGATAGCCGTTGAAGGCATCCCAAAGCCCGTCACGAATCATCGAATCGATGAAATTCAGATCGCCCATCTTCTGGCCTGCACGCAGGTGCGCGACATGGGGAGAGAGCGACATGTTTTCCTGCCCGCCCGCAATAACGATGCGCGCATCCCCCAAGGTCACATGCTGCGCCCCGAGCGCAACCGCCCGCAGACCCGAGCCGCAGACCTGGTTGATGCCCCAGGCGCTGGCCTCTTTCGCCAGCCCTGCGCGGATCGCAGCCTGACGCGCGGGGTTCTGGCCCTGACCTGCGGTCAGCACCTGGCCAAGAATGACCTCTTCCACTTCGGCCTTGTCGATCCCGGCGCGGGCGATGACGCCCTCCAGCACCGAAGCGCCCAGATCATGCGCCGGGGTATTGGCGAAAGCGCCGTTGAAACTGCCCACGGCGGTCCGGCCGGCCGCGACGATCACCACATTGGTCATGAAATCCCCTCCTCAAGGCTGGCGGCGGAAATGCCGCTTTGCAGCAATGGCTAGGCAATGGGCGACACAAAAGCAAGCATGCTGACAGGGCAGATGGCCGCAGGCTCCGGCTCAGGCGCGCTTCTGCCCGGTTTGGGGATCGAGGAAAGCCGGACGAATTGACGCTGCACCAAAGAGATAGCCCTGCAAGCAGTCGACGCCCAAATTCATCAAGAACTGCGCCTCCTCACTGGTTTCCACGGCCTCGGCCACGGTGAACATATGGAAATGTTTGCTGATGGACACCAATGCTGCGACCAGCGCCGCATTGTCAGGATCGCGCTGGATGTTGCGCACGAACTGACCGTCGATCTTCACAATGTCAAAGAGGAAGTCTTTGAAATATCGAATCGCCACGCAACCTGACCCGAAATCGTCCAAGGCAAAGGCGACGCCTTCGGCTTGCAATTCCTGCATAAACGCGATGACCAATTCAGGCACCAGCATGGCCGAGGTTTCGGTAATCTCAAGGATCAGACGCTCTCCGACTGTTGGACCAGCCGCCAAGCCTTTGCGAAAGGCGCGCATCCAGCGCGGATACCCGATGGAGCGGGCCGACATATTGACCGACAGCCGCAAACTGGCATGCCGCGCCAAGGCGCCCATCCCCAATTCAAGTGCGATGCAGTCAATCTCGCGGCCAATTTCGGTATCTTCCACCGTGCCGATGAAATCCTTGGCCGGAATCACACGACCATTCGGATCCAGCACGCGAATCAGACCTTCATGGAACGCGACCCGCTCCGGCTCTCGCGTCAGCACGACAGGCTGATAGGCCAGCCGCATCCGGCGCGTATCAATGGCGCTGCGCACCATCGCGATCGTTTCATGATCCTGCGCCGAAATCATGACACCCAAGGGGCTGGCCACCCCGGCGCTTGCGTCAATCCTTGGCTTTTTCTGATCCGGCTGCATGACTTCCCCCGTATGCCGTGCCACAGTGCCGCCACGCAGGTAAAGGCCGGCTTAAATTCGGCTCTTGCCTTAAATCCTTGGCATTTTCGGAGCGATCATGATCGAGCCTTACCGCTGCCCTTGGTGCGGCACCGATCCGCTTTACGTCGCCTATCACGATGAGGAATGGGGCGTGCCAGTGCACGACCCGCGCGCGTTGTGGGAATGTCTGATGCTGGAGGCGTTTCAGGCCGGGCTTTCGTGGATCACCATCCTGCGCCGCCGCGAAACCTTCCGCGCCGCCTTTGAGGGCTTTCACCCCGAGGCCATCGCCACCTGGGGAGAGCCAGAGGTGCTGCGCCTGCTGCAAGACCCCGGCATCATCCGCCACCGCGGCAAGATCGAAGCGACAATCCGCGGCGCGCAGGCCTATTTGCGGATCGAAGCCGCGGAAGGATTTTCAACGTTCCTGTGGAAACATGTGAACCACCAAGCGATTGTGAATCAGCTGCCCGATATGGCTGCGGCGCAAGCGCAAACGCCGCAATCGCAGGCCTTGGCAAAATCCTTGAAGAAAGAAGGCTTCACCTTCTGCGGGCCGACCATCACCTATGCGTTCATGCAGGCAGTGGGCATGGTGAATGACCATCTGACAAACTGTCATCGCCACCCGGATCACAAATGAAAAAGGCCCCACAAAGCGGGGCCTTTTCCTAATCTTCGCCAAAAATCAGGCCAGAGCGGCCTTGGCTTGTGCGGCGATGGCGTTGAACGCCTCGGGCTCATGCACGGCCAGATCGGCCAGAACCTTACGGTCAACCTCAATGCCAGCCTTGGCCAGACCATCGATCAGACGCGAGTAGGTCATTTCCAGATCGAACAAACGCACAGCGGCGTTGATACGCTGGATCCACAGGGCGCGGAACTGACGCTTGCGGGCCTTACGGTCGCGCGTTGCATACTGCTGGGCCTTGTCGACGGCCTGCGTAGCGGTGCGGAAGTTCGTGGAACGGGCGGCATAGTAGCCAGCCGCTTTCTTGATCACCTTGCGGTGACGGGCGTGCGTGACGACGCCGGATTTTACGCGGGACATATTCGGGCCTCCTTAGCGGTTATACGGCATGTATTTCTTGACGATCTTCTCGTCGCTATCGCACAGGATCATGGTCCCGGATGCGTCGCGAATGAATTTCGTCGAGCGTTTGATCATGCCGTGGCGCTTGCCAGCCACACCTGCCTTCACGTGGCCATTGGCCGTGAAGGAGAACCGCTTTTTCGCAGCGGATTTTGTCTTCATCTTGGGCATTTCCATCTCCATGGTTACAGGCGCGACTCGGCATGCCACGTTGGCCGGCCCCGCAGGGTATTGAAGGCGCTCGTATAGGGGGCCTTCGGGAAAGGTGCAAGGCTTCAGTTGATAAAGCGCCCGATCACCTTGAAAACGACATTCGGCACCTCGGCAAAGGTATAGCCCGACGGCTTTTGCGTCAGCGCCGTGGCCAACAAAACACCGCCGATCAGCACCATGATCGCCCCCGAACGTGGGGGGCGACTTTCCGCAAAGGCCGAAAGCAAGGCAGGGATGGCCAGCGCACAGATGAAAAGCCCGATGACAAGTATCAGATCGGTGTCCAAGCGCCCCTCCTGCAACTGCCTCTGCGTCAGTTATTCAGGATCGACCCGCGAAATCAACCGTTCATCACAAGGCGCAACCCGCAGGATGTTCGTTGTCCCCTTGACGTTGAAGGGCACACCTGCGGTCACAACGATCATGTCTTCTTCGCCAGCAAAGCCGTCCGCGCGGGCGGCCTTGACGGCCGAAATCACCGCACCTTTGAACCGCTCCTGCGGTTCGGTGATGACGCAATGCGCGCCCCAGGTCAGCGCCAGACGGCGCGCGGTGGACATCAGGGGGGTCAAGGCGATGATCGGCACCCGCGGGCGTTCCCGCGCCACCAGGCTGACGGTCTGGCCAGACTGGCTGAAGCAGGTGATGGCCTTAATGTTGGTCGCTTCGGCAATTTCGCGGGCGGCGGCCACAATGCCATCGGCGATGGTTTCACGGCGCACAACACGAGAGGCTTCGATCACCTGCCGATAGGTCGGATCTTTTTCGACCGACAGCGCGACGTTGTTCATCGTCATCACCGCCTCGACCGGATATTTCCCGGCCGCAGATTCCGCCGAAAGCATCACGGCATCGGCGCCTTCGTAGATCGCGGTGGCGACGTCGGACACCTCGGCGCGGGTCGGCACCGGGCTTTCGATCATCGATTCCAGCATCTGGGTTGCCACGATCACCGGCTTTGCTGCCGCCCGCGCACCGCGCACAAGGCGTTTCTGGATCGGCGGCACCGAGGTGACGGGCAGTTCAACGCCCAGATCGCCGCGCGCCACCATGATCCCGTCCGAGACCTGCAAAATGGCGTCATAGGCTTTTACGGCAGCGGGCTTTTCGATTTTGGCCAGAATGGCAGCACGGCCTTTGGCAAGACCGCGCGCTTCAATCACATCTTCGGGGCGCTGCACAAAGGACAGCGCCAACCAGTCCACGCCCAAAGAGCAGGCAAACTCCAGATCGCCACGGTCCTTTTCCGACAGTGCCGCCAAGGGCAGCACAACGTCCGGCACGTTCACGCCCTTGCGGTTGGAAATCGTGCCGCCCACCGTCACGGTGCAATCGGCAAAATCCTTGCCACAGGCATCGACCCGCAGGCGGATCTTGCCATCATTGACCAAGAGCGACGCACCGGGCTCCAGTGCGGCAAAGATTTCGGGGTGCGGAAGCTGCACACGGGCGGCATCGCCCGGGACCGAAGAGAGATCCATGCGGAACTTGGCGCCATCTTCCAACTCTTCCGAGCCATTGGCAAAGACGCCAACCCGCAGTTTCGGGCCCTGCAAATCGGCCAGAATCCCGATCGGGCGGCCAAGATCGGCCTCGACCTTGCGGATGATCTTGTGGCGCGCCTCGATATCGGCATGCACCCCATGGCTCATGTTCAGGCGGAACACATCGGCCCCTGCCTCGAACAGTGCGCGAATGGTGTCGTAATCGCTGGATGCAGGACCAAGCGTGGCGACGATCTTAACACTGCGCAGGCGTCTCATGGCGGCCTTGTCCTTTGTTCTTTCTTGTTGCCGAGTTTATGACCGAAATTGCCCAAAGGGGCAACGGGCCAGACCCGTTAGCGCTAACTTTTTCTGCCTGCCTGTTGCAAAACCCCGGCTTTTCCGGTCGAACACTGGCGGCAAAGGGTAACAAAAGGGTGACACCAGTGTCTGACGCGTTCCAGATCCTTGGCGAAAGCCGCCCCGGCCGCTGGCTGGTGACCTGTGATCACGCGTCAAATCGGGTGCCAAACTGGGTTTCTGGCGGCAATCTTGGCATCGCAGCCGAAGATATGGCCCGACACATCGCCTGGGATGTCGGGGCGGCAGGGTTGACGCGCGCACTGGCAGAGGCACTGGACAGCCCCGCGATCCTGTCCAACTTCTCGCGGCTGGTGATCGATCCCAACCGGGGCGAAGATGACCCGACGCTGGTGATGCGGCTTTATGACGGCACGATCATTCCGGCCAATCGCCACATCGACAGCACAGGGGTCGAGGAACGACTCGACCGACTTTATCGCCCCTACCACACCGCCTATGCCGGTTTGGCCGCCCGCAGGCCCGACACCGTGATTGTGGCGATCCACTCTTTCACCCCCTGCCTGAAAGGCCGCAGCCCTCGGCCGTGGCAGGTGGGCGTCCTGCATTCGCATCTCGACAGCCGGTTTTCCCTGCCGTTGATTGCCCGGCTGCGGCAAGAGCCGGATCTTTGCGTCGGTGACAACGAACCCTACTCGGGCCATTTGCCCGGCGATGCGATTGACCGCCACGCCCTGACACCGGGGCGGCACAATACCCTGATCGAAATCAGGAACGACCTGATCGGCACAGAGGCAGAGCAGCGCGCTTGGGCGGCGCGGCTGGCCCCCATTCTCACGCAGGTTCTGGCAGGGCTTTAGGCGGCCTTAGATCGCCGCCTTGCGCATCTCATCAAGATAAATCTCGCGCAGCCGTGCCACCACGGCACCCGGCTTGCCGGTGCCAACGGCTTTGCCGTCAACTTCCACCACCGGCATAACGAAGGCGGATGCAGAGGTGATAAAGGCCTCATCCGCGCTTTGGGCTTCCGCAATGGTAAAGGCGCGCTCCTCGACGTCCATCTGCGCCTCGACTGCGAAACGCAGAACGGCAGCGCGGGTGATGCCGTGCAGGATGTCATGCGACAAGGCCCGCGTGATGATCTTGTTGCCCTTGACGATATAGGCGTTGTTCGAGGTGCCTTCGGTCACCACGCCGTCTTCGACAAACCAGCTATCATCGACCCCGGCCTTTTTGGCCGCCATCTTGCCCATCGACGGATAAAGCAGCTGCACCGTCTTGATGTCCCGGCGGCCCCAGCGGATGTCCGGGATCGAGATAACCTTCCAGCCGGTTTTCGCGGCGGGGTTTTCAGCAAGGCCCGGCTTCGACTGGGTGAACAGCACCACGGTCGGCTCGGTTTCCGGCCCCGGATAGGCAAAATCGCGGTCGCCCGGATTGCCACGCGTCACCTGCAGATAGATCATGCCGTCGACGATACCGTTCCGTGCCACCAACTCGCGATGAATGGCCAGCCATTCCGCCTCGGTATGGGGGTTCTTCATCTCCAGTTCCGACAGGCTGCGCGCCAGACGCACGCAATGGCCGGCAAAGTCGATCAACTTGCCGCCCAGAACGGAGGTCACCTCATAGACCCCATCGGCCATCAGAAACCCACGGTCAAAGACCGACACTTTGGCCTCGGTCTCGGGCAGATAATCGCCATTCAGGAAAACGGTGCGGGTCATGGTCTATCCCCAAAGCTGCGGATCGGAAGGATGTACGCCATGCTCGTCATAGCGCAACGGATGCGGGCGGTCTTCCCGCAGAAGAAGTGGCCCGTCAAGGTCTGTTTCCAAAGCCGTCTGCGCCACAAGCACCGCGGGGGCCATAGCAAGGGATGACCCCACCATACACCCTACCATCAACCCAAAGCCCAGCAGTGCCGCCGTCTCGCGTGTCCGCAAGGCTTCGGTCAGACCGCCGGTCTTATCAAGCTTGAGGTTGATCATGTCATACCGCCCCTTCAGCGCGGGCAGGCTGGCGGCATCAAAGCAAGACTCATCGGCACAAACCGGCAGCGGGCGGGCGATTTCGGCCAACATCTCATCGCGCCCCGCAGGCAGAGGTTGCTCAACCAAAGCTACGCCCAGCCGCACCAGATGCGGCGCGAGATCGGAATAGACCTCGGGCGTCCAGCCCTCATTGGCGTCGATGATGATACGGGCCTTCGGCGCGCCGGCCCGCACGGCCTCCAGCCGGGGCATATCGTCGGGCGTGCCAAGTTTGATTTTCAACACCGGGCGATGGGCATGTTGTGCCGCCATGTTCCGCATCGCCTCTGGCGTATCCAGCGACAGGGTATAGGTCACCACCTTTGGCCCCGGCATGTGCAGCCCGGCCATTTGCCAAACCCGCTTGCCGGCCGCCTTCGCCTCCCAGTCCCACAGGGCGCAATCCACCGCGTTGCGCGCCGCGCCGGGCGGCAAGGCATCTTGCAGCGCCATCCGCGTGATCCCTTCGGGCAACGAACGTATCTGCGCCGTGACCGACTCCAGCGTCTCGCCATAACGGGCATAGGGCACACATTCGCCCCAGCCCGTCACCCCGCCCCGCGTCACCCGCACCGTCAACACATGGGCATGGGTCTTTGACCCACGCGAAATGGTGAACGTCTGGGCAAGCGCGAAAGTTTCAGGCGTAACGGTCAGCATCAGCGGCCCCTCGTTGCGGTTTAGGCAGTCTTTGCGCGCCCGGCAGCCAAGGGCAAGCACAGAGCGTCACAGATGATGCGGCGCAATTGCTGCACCTGCAATTCGCACTTGCAGCAAGACGCGCAACAATATACCCAAACGACAAGCCAAAACGAAACTTCATTGCCGAGAGAATTCCGATGAGCTTCCGCCTCCAGCCTCTGCCCCCTGCCCGCCCGAACCGTTGCCAACTTTTCGGCCCCGGCTCGCGCCCGGCGCTCTTTGAAAAAATGGCGGCCAGTGCTGCGGATGTCATCAACCTTGATCTCGAAGATTCGGTGGCACCGTCAGACAAGGACGCCGCCCGCGCTAATATCATCACCGCAATAAACACACTCGATTGGGGCAAGAAGACCCTGTCGGTGCGGATCAACGGCCTTGATACGCCCTATTGGTATCGCGACGTTGTGGACCTGCTCGAACAGGCCGGGCCGCGGCTTGACCAGATTATGATCCCGAAAGTCGGCTGCGCGGCAGATGTCTATGCGGTGGATGCGCTGGTGACAGCCATTGAACGCGCCAAAGGCCGCACGAAACCCATCTCTTTCGAAGTCATCATCGAATCCGCCGCGGGCATCGCCCATGTCGAGGAAATCGCAGCCTCCAGCCCCCGCTTGCAGGCCATGAGCCTTGGCGCGGCCGATTTCGCGGCCTCGATGGGGATGCAGACCACTGGCATCGGCGGCACGCAAGAAAACTATTACATGCTGCGCGAGGGGGCAAAACACTGGTCCGACCCGTGGCATTGGGCGCAAGCCGCCATCGTCGCCGCCTGCCGCACCCATGGCGTCTTGCCGGTCGATGGCCCCTTTGGCGATTTCAGCGACGATGAGGGCTTCCGTGCCCAAGCGCTGCGCTCGGCCACCCTTGGGATGGTCGGAAAATGGGCGATCCACCCCAAGCAAATCGCGCTGGCCAATGAGGTGTTCACCCCCTCGGACGCCGCGGTGGCCGACGCCCGCGCCATCCTTGCCGCGATGGAGGAGGCCAAAGCCAATGGCCAAGGCGCCACGACCTATAAGGGCAAGCTGATCGACATTGCCTCGATGAAGCAGGCCGAGGTGATCGTGAAGCAATACGAACTTATCATGGGCGCCTGATGAATCGTTGACACACCGCCCACGAAACGGGCAGGCTCTGTGTCATAGCGTCGCGCCTTTGGGCAAGATGCCAACCGAATACCCGCGCGGGGACTGGGAGAGGAGGCCCACCCCCGCATCCTCGGGAGGATGTGCACGCCCTGTGGCCCGCCACAGGGCGTTGCCGTTTGTGCGTCGCCCGTTCGGCCCCCGGTTTTGCGCGGATCCAGCCGGTTTGTGACGGGATAAATCTTGCTCAGTTGCATTTCGCCCCCCCAGCCTGCATATACCTAGTCGCAGTCGCAGGGGTGACCGATGAACTATCTGGATTTCGAAAAACCGCTCGCCGAGATCGAAGGCAAGGCCGAAGAGCTGCGCGCGCTTGCGCGTGCCAATCCGGCGATGGATGTCGCCAAAGAGGCCGAGGCCTTGGACAAAAAGTCCGACACCCTGCTGAAGGATCTGTATAAGTCCTTGACGCCATGGCAGAAATGCCAAGTGGCCCGCCACCCGGACCGCCCCCATTCGAAAGACTACATCGAGGGTCTTTTCACCGAATTCACCCCGCTTGCCGGCGACCGCGGCTTTGCCGATGACCATGCCGTGATGGGCGGGATTGCCCGCTTCAATGACCAGCCCGTCGTGGTGATCGGCCATGAAAAGGGCCACGACACCAAAAGCCGGATCGAACGCAACTTTGGCATGGCCCGGCCTGAGGGCTATCGCAAGGCCGTGCGGTTGATGGATATGGCCGACCGCTTCAACCTGCCGGTCATCACGCTGATCGACACCCCCGGGGCCTATCCGGGCAAGGGTGCCGAAGAACGTGGCCAGGCCGAGGCGATCGCGCGTTCCACGGCAAAATGCCTTGAAATTAGCGTGCCGCTGCTGTCGATCGTCGTCGGCGAAGGCGGATCTGGCGGGGCTGTCGCCTTTGCCACCGCCAACCGTATCGCCATGCTCGAACATTCGGTCTATTCGGTGATTTCACCGGAAGGCTGCGCGTCAATCCTGTGGAAGGACGCCGAAAAGATGCGCGAAGCCGCCGAGGCGCTGCGCCTGACGGCGCAAGACCTGCAAAAGCTGGGTGTGATCGACCGCATCATCAAAGAACCGATGGGCGGCGCGCAGCGTGGCCGCGGTGATACCGTCGCCGCCGTTGGCAAGGCGATTGAGGCGATGCTGGCCGAAATGGCGGGCAAGAAGCGCGCCGAAATCCTGAAAGATCGCCGCCAAAAGTTTCTTGCGATGGGTTCGAAAGGCCTTGCCGCCTAAATGGCACCGCGCGCCCTGCGGGGCGCGTGTTACCTTGGGCGCTTCACCTTGGGCTTTGGTGCGGGCGTATCCCGTTCAACCTGCTGCAGAACCCGAATGCAAAGATCGGGGTCATCCAGCACTTCGGACCCGATGATGTAATCCTTGGACCCCGGATAGGCCGGGCCACGCTCTGTATCGGGCAAGAGCGCCAATGCCCCGGCTGTTGGCTTGATGAACAGGGTGTCATCGCAGACGAAGGCCACCGTCTTGCCCCCGAGATACAGCGCATATTCGCCAAACATCTTGCGGCTGGTCAGCGGCAACGCCGCCAGCGTGTCCAGCATATGCGCGATAGTGGAGCTTTGCGTTCCCATCAGGGTCTGAACCCCGCCTCGGCCATCAAACGGTTCGACGAGGCTTCTACCTCTTGCTCAAGTTTGGCCATAAAGGCGGGCACCGGCAGGCCCGGCTCAATCCGGGGCAGGAATTCCACCACCGCGACGCCCGGTTTGCGCAGGATGCCACGCTTGGGCCAAAAGACCCCGACGTTGGTGCCAACAGGAACACAAGGCTGACCCAACTGGTCATACAAAAGCCCCGTCCCCACCTTGTAGGGCTTGGCCACCCCCGGTGCGACCCGCGTGCCCTGGGGATAGATGATGAGCTGGCCGGGAAATGTCGTCCCCGCCTGCACATCCGCCTTCATCTTGGCAATTGCGGCCCCGCGCTTGCCACGGTTCACCGGCACACAGCCGATGCGCAGCGCATACTGGCCAAGGAACGGCGTCCACATCAACTCGCGCTTCATGATGAATTTGCCGCGCGGTACCGAATTGTAGATCGCGATGATGTCGAGAAAGCTTTGATGCTTGGCGCCAATCATCACCTCATCCGTCGGCGGCACGCCCCGCACTTCGGTCTTCAACCCACACAAAAGCCGCAGCGAGAAGATCACCCACTGACAAAACACATGGCAGGCCTTCACCGCTGCCTTGCGGGAAAACAGCGCAAAGGGCGCAAAGCCAATCGCGATCACAGCCATGGCCAGATACATCTGGACGATAAAGATCAGCGACAGAACCCAGCGAATCGCCAGCATCAGGTCAACTCCCGTAATTTGCGGAATGCAGCGGCGCGGGTGGCCAGAAAGGCAACCAGTGCGGCCAAGGGCGGCAACACAAAGGGCCAGAGCCAGCCAACGCCCTGAAAGCCCAAACCCGTCAAAAAGCCACCTGCCTCGTTGGTGGCAGGGAGCAGGAAAACACCAAGCAGCCCCGCCACGGCCCCCAAGGCCGCCCCCATCGCCGCGCGCAGCGTAAAGCGGCGCACGAAGGCGCGGGCGATATAGGCGTCGCGTGCGCCCACCAGACGCAACACCTTGATAACCTGTGCATTTGCGGCAAGCGAAGCATTGGCGGCCAGCGTAATCATCGCCGCCATGGTCGCGCCAATCAGCCCAATCGACAAAAGACCCAAAAGCCGCAGGCGGGTGGCTGCCTGCGCCATCGGTTCGCGCCAGCGGGTGTGGTCATCCAAAACCGCACCCGGGGCTTCGGCCGCCAATCGTTGCCGCAGACCCACACCGTCATAGCCGTTGCCGTCCTCCACCACCTCGATCAGACGCGGCAGAGGAAGCGCATCAACCGGCAGATCGGGGCCGAACCACGGCTCTAGCAGGGCGCGTTGTTCTTCATCGGTCAGCGCGCGGGCGCTGGCGATGCCGGGGGTCGTCGCCAAAAGGTCGAGCACCGCCTTCAGTTGCAACTCGATCTGATCCTCGGGCGCGGAAAGCCGCACCGTGGCGGTGCGCTCCAATGCGCCAGCCCATCGCTCCGCCAACCGGCCAGATGCCAGCGAAAGCGCCAGCGCAAAAACCGTCAGAAAGGTCATCGCTCCCGCCGTGAAACTGGTGAGCCAAGCGGTATGGCCAGACGGCGGCACCACGGAATCGCCCTGATCGGCGGCCAGAAGGCGGGGCAGTTTTGCCCATACAGACTGCAAGGTCACAGATCGGCCCCCGCGAGTTGAATGCGCCGCTTGGCAATCCGCAACACACGCGCGGGCACCTGCGCCTTGGCCTGCCGGATCAGGTTCAGATCATGCGTCGCGACCAGCACCGTCTTGCCCATCTTGTTCAACTCGACCAAGAGCGTCAGCAGCCGCAGCGACATGTCCCAATCAAGGTTGCCCGTCGGCTCATCGGCCAGAATGACCTCGGGGCCCATGATAATTGCCCGCGCCAGTGCCGCCCGCTGGCGTTCCCCGCCCGAAAGCGAGGGCGGCAGCGCGCTGGAAAGACGATCCAGCCCGACCCACGCCAGCAAATCCTGCAAATCACCCGCACCGCCGCGCCGACCGGATACCGTCAGGGGCAATTCGACATTGGCCGACAATGGCAGGTGGTCCAGAAACTGACATTCCTGATGCACAACACCGATCCGCCGGCGCATCAAGGCGACGTCATCGCGGCTCAACCCATGCACATCGCGATCAAACAGTGTCACATGCCCCGCCGTCGGCAACAGTTCGGCATAGCACAGCTTGAGGAATGTCGTCTTGCCCGTCCCCGAAGGGCCGGTCAGGAAATGGAACGATCCGGGCGGCAACCGCAGCGAGATGTCGGACAACAGCTCCCCTCCGCCATAGTTGTAGGCCACATTTTCAAAGGCGATCACGAAAACCCGCTCCCCGCCCCCTTTGGGCGCACCCGTTCGGGCCGGATACTCGCCCATGGCCGCGACGGTTTCAATCGGTCCCGGCTGCAAAACAGGCAGTAAGACTTGGATATGTCAGACTTCGTTGCTACAACAACGGAACCTTCTGTCCTTGCATGTGCCGGATTGCCCCCAATGCGTCTTGTCTGCCCCAACTGCGATGCGGAATACGAGGTGGACGCCTCGGCCATTCCCGACACCGGGCGCGATGTGCAATGCTCCAATTGCGGGCATGCCTGGTTCCAGATGTCGCCGCGCGTCGAAGAAGAGCTTGCGGCCGAAGAAGCGCTTTTTGAACCACCGCCCGCCATGGCTGACGGACCGATCATAGCCGATCCGGCCACGCTTACCGGCGCAAGACCCGGCTTCGCCCGCCCCCCGATTGAGGAAAGCGTGCTGGCCGTCCTGCGCGAAGAGGCCGAGCGTGAGACGAACGCCCGACGCGCCGAGGCCCCCCGCCTTGAGACGCAGGACGAACTTGGCTTGACCGCCGTCATCGCGGCCCCCATCGCGGCGGCGGCTGCGACCGGCCCTGATCTTGCCCCGAACCCGGAACCCGATCCGGTGGCCGAGCGCATCGCCCGGATGAAGGGTATTGAAGCGGCCCCCGCCAAACCGCAATCCCGGCGCGAAATGTTGCCCGAGATTGACGAAATCAACACCACCCTGCGCGCCTCCAGCGAACCGCGGACCGGCGAAGCTGGGGTCGTCACCGATAGTCTGCCGGGCGCCCATGGCACGGCAGCATTCCGGACCGGCTTTGTCTTGATGATCCTGTTGGCGCTGGCGATCGTTGCGCTTTACGTCATGGCCCCAAAACTTGCGCAGCAAATTCCGGCCGCCAAAGGCGCGTTGGAAGGCTATGTGGCTGTGGTGGATTCCGCACGGCTTTGGCTGGATGCGCAGTTGCGCTCGGCCACGGGAATGATGGGAAGCAAGGCCCCGTAAGCCGGCCTGTCACCAGCGGCGCAGCGCATCCTCATCGGTCTGCTGCGCGGCAACCCAAGCCGCACCATCGGCGCCAATTTCCTTTTTCCAGAACGGCGCGCGGGATTTCAGATAATCCATCAGAAATTCCGCCGCCGCAAAGGCGTCGGCGCGGTGTCGCGCGGCGGTCGCGACCATCATGATCGGCTCGCTCCCTTTCAAGACGCCAAAGCGGTGGATCACCAAGGCATCGACCAGCGACCAGCGCGTCTTGGCCTCCTGCATCATTGCGGTGATGGCGCGTTCGGTCATGCCGGGGTAATGCTCGATCTCCATCGCGGCCAAGCTGCCGCCATTGTCGCGCACCAGCCCGGTGAAGGTGACAACCGCCCCCGCACCCGAAACAGCCGCGGCAAAGGCATTGGATTCTGCCCCCAGATCGAAAGCAGCCTCTTGCACAGAAAGTCGCATTGCAGCCTCGCTTAACCGCCGGTCATGGGTGGAAAAAAGGCAACCTCGCGCACACCCGCCAAGGGGGCGGAAAAATCCGCCAGTTCCTGATCGACCGCGACGCGCAAACTGGTCTTGTCCGCAAAGGCCAGAGCGTGACCTTCGGACCGCGCTTCCAATTCGGCCACCAGATCAGAAACGGTTGCCGCTGTGGTTTCAAGACGTTCGCGGTTGGTGCCGATGCGTTCGCGCAGCCAAGCGAAATACAGGATATCGATCATGTGTCATCCCGCAAAAATGGCAGCGCCTTGCGGAAATACTCCCATCCGGTCAGCGCCGTCAGAAAGGCTGCAATCCACATCAGAACCAGCCCCGCATCCCCCGCCAAAGACGCGCAATCCCGCCGCCCGCAGGCCCGAACCGGATCGGCCAAACCTGCCGCAACAGCGTCGAGATATTGGTCGGGCGTCATGCCCTTCATCGCGACACCATTCAGATATTCAAGCCCGGTGCCCAGAAACATCACCGCAATTGCCACCATCTGCGCGGTCGTCTTCCACTTTGCCAGCTTTGTGACCTTCAGCGAACCCGCCGTGGCCCCAAGATATTCGCGCAACCCTGAAACAAACACTTCGCGAAACAGGATCACGGTTGCCGGCAGAATCAACCAAGGGTTCATGCCATTATAGCCGGTAATCACCATGATCGCGATCACCACCATCGCCTTGTCGGCAATCGGATCCAGCATGGCCCCGAATTTCGATTCCTGCTTCCACAGGCGCGCCAGATAGCCATCGAACCAATCGGTGATCGCCGCGCCGATGAACAGGGCCAGCGCGAACCAATCGGCCCAAGGTCGATGAAAATACAGAAACATCACCGCCACACCGGGGGCCGCCAAAAGGCGCAGGAAGGTCAGCGAATTGGGCACATTCCATATCATGCGCCAAGTGTTAGCGAAAGCGCGAGCCGGGGGGAAGGGCGAAGACACGATCTAGCGCAGGCAATCAAATTCAAACTATTGAATTTGATTTGCATCGGTGATATGTCTTGGGCAAGTTCCCATTGCATAGGAGTGCCCGCTTTGAACCTTGATCGTTCCGTCACCCTCTTTGCCGGCTGCATGGTGCTGCTGTCGGTGATCCTGACCCAATTCGTCAGCGCCTATTTCATGTGGTTCACCGTGTTTATCGGCTTCAACCTGATCCAGTCCTCGTTGACCGGGTTCTGCCCGGCAGCATCGGTGTTCCGCAAGCTGGGCATCAAGACGGGCTGCGCCTTCAACTAAAGCGGCCCAAGAAAAAGGCGCCTCGCGGGGCGCCTTTTGATTTGACTGAGGTTACACCAGAAAGCCGCCGTCGTTGTCGTCGCCGGTTTCTTCCAACAGCCGGTCAAAGTCCGGCACCATGATGTGCCGCTTTCCCTCCAACCCGATAACTCCGTCACGCTTCAACGCGCTCATCTGACGGCTGACGGTTTCCAGCGTCAGTCCCAGATAGTCAGCCATTTCCTCTCGTGTCAGCGGCAGGTCAAAGTTGACCGCACCCTGTGCGGACTTCAGCCGCAAGCTGGCATCGCGCCGGGCGATGATGGCCAACAGCGATGAGATCTTTTCCCGCGCCGTCTTGCGACCCAAAAGCAGCATCCATTCCCGCGCTGCGTCCAATTCGTCCAGCGTCATCTCCAGCAATCGCTGTGCGACATGCGGGGTCTTGGCCATCAGCTCTTCAAACGGTTTCTTGCGGAAGCAGCACATCACCAGATCGGTCGCCGCTGTCACGTCATACGCCGCCGCTTGCCGACCCGGACGACCGACGAAATCCGAGGGCAGCAAAAGCCCCACCATCTGCCGCCGCCCGTCTTCCATTGTCTGGGTCAGCGTGGCGATCCCGGTGACAACCGACGCGACAAAATCCATCCGGTCGCCCGACCAAGTGACGGTCTGGCCAGCCTGATAGCTGCGATAGTACTTGATCTGCTCTAACCGCTGCAATTCATCGGCATCGCAGCGTGCGCAAACTGCCCGATGTCGAATGGGACAAGAGCCGCAATCGTGGGACAGAAGTTGCAGGTCCTGATGCGGCATGTGTCAAATGTTCCAGTTGATCTGCGTCAAAGCGACAAGCGATTTACACCTTTAGGTTATCCCAATGACCATTGAATCGCAACTCACCCGGCTGGGGCTTTTTGACGCCCGTGTGCCTCGATACACGTCTTATCCCACCGCGCCACATTTCGCGGGCGGGGTGAGACCCGAAACATTTGTCCAATGGATTCAGGCCATTCCGGCCAATAGCGACATTTCGCTATATTTGCACGTGCCGTTTTGTCGGCGCCTGTGCTGGTTCTGCGCCTGCCGCACACAAGGAACCTCCAGCGATGAGCCGGTTCTCGCCTATGTCAAGGTGTTGAAGGCCGAAATCGCCCTTTTGAAACGGCATCTGGCGCCCGGCGTAAAGCTGAGCCGGCTGCATTGGGGCGGCGGCACCCCTACCCTGCTGCCAGCAGATAGCATGCGCGATCTGGCTGCAACCATCTTCGACGCCGTGCCGATGGCGGATGGGGCAGAGTTTTCGGTCGAGATTGACCCCAACGAAATCGACGCTTCCCGGTTGGATGCCTTGGCAGCGTCCGGCATGAACCGCGCCTCGATCGGTGTGCAGGATTTTGACCCCGAGATCCAAAAGACCATCGGTCGCGAACAAAGCTATGAGCTGACCAAAGAGGTCGCCGACATGATTCGTGACCGGGGCATCGGCAGTCTGAACGCCGACATCCTCTATGGCCTGCCGTTCCAGACCAATGCGCGGATTGCAGATTCGGTGCAAAAACTGCTGACGCTAAACCCGGATCGCGTGGCACTGTACGGCTATGCCCATGTGCCATGGATGAGCCGCCGCCAGCAGATGATCCCATCGGATGCCATGCCGACCCCGCAGGAACGGCTCGCGCTGTTTGAAACCGCGCGGAACCTGTTTGTCTGGGACGGTTATGACGAAATCGGCATCGACCATTTCGCCCGCCCCGAAGATGGGATGGCAAAGGCCGCCAAAGCGGGCACCCTGCGCCGGAATTTCCAAGGCTATACCGACGACACCGCTCCGGTTCTGGTTGGGCTTGGCGCCTCGTCGATCAGTCGCTTCCCACAAGGTTTTGCCCAAAACGCCTCTGGCACGGCGGACTACACGCGCGCGATCCGCGAAGGGCATTTCTCGACCCATCGCGGCCATGTGTTCAGCCCCGATGATGTGATGCGCGCCCGGGTCATCGAAGCCCTGATGTGCGATTTCCGCGTCAGTCGCGAAGAAATCCTGTCGCATCACGCGGTAACCCCCGAGGCGCTGCAAGCGATGTTCCAAAGTGCGGCAGATACCTTTGGCGACATGGTGACATTGGATGAAACGGGCCTGTCGATCCCGCCGCATGCCCGCCCGCTGACGCGGATGGTGGCGCGGGCGTTTGATGCCTATGACCAGTCAAAGGCCAAACATTCGGCGGCGATCTAAAAGCCGGGGTATTCTGGGGGCGGGCCTCGGCCCGCCCTATCCCCACCGCGCAACCGCAAGCCCGGACAGGATGCGTGTTTCACCCACCGTTCGGCGCAAACCCTTCCACATAGTCCACCATCGCGGGCAGGCAGATCGACTTCAGATCATAGCCTTCCAAAATGGTCTGGCGTGCGGCACGGCGGATATCTTCGAACTTCTCAGGCCGGGCCAGCGCCTTGATCAGCGCCTTGGACCACGCCTTCACATCGAAGAAATCCACCAGCGTGCCGTTTTCGCCGTCGCGGATCAATTCGCGCACCGGGGCGGTATCCGATCCCACCACATGCGCGCCCGCCGACATCGCCTCCAACATCGACCAGGACAGCACGAACGGATAGGTCAGATAGGCATGCGCGCGGGAAACCTGCATCAGGTTTACAAACATCGGGTAAGGCACTTTTCCCAGAAAATGCACGCGGCTGAGATCAAGCTGATCCTTCACCTCGTTCAGGAAAACATCCTTCCAGCCCTTTGCCCCCTTCGGCGCCGCGCCATAGCTGACCTCATCCCCGCCGACGATCACCACCTGGGCCGCGGGGCGCTGCTTCATCACTTGCGGCAGGGCGCGCATGAAGGTGTGATAGCCGCGGTACGGCTCCAGATTGCGGTTGACGAAGGTCAGAACCTCCTCCCCTGCCCGCAAAACGGTGCCCCCCGGCAAGGTGACCTGTGCAGCGTCATCAGGCCGCATCACGGCCGTGTCCACACCATCAAAGATCACCTTGATGCGGTCGCGCAGCACCTGCGGATAGGTCGAGGCCTGCCATGCGGTCGGCGACAACCCGGCATCCGCGTGCAACAGCGCTTGGCCCAGATGCGTGGTGCGCCCTTGGGCAATCATCACCTGATCAAAGGTCGGCGGACTGAATTCCGGATCGAACCCCACATCCGCACCGCGCCCGCGATAGTAGAATTCGGCATAAACGATCAGCTTGGCCTCGGGCCAAACCTCTTTCAAAAACAGCGTCTCGCCCCAGCCAGAATGGCCAAAAACCACATCGGGCATATAGCCCTTTTCGCGCAATTGCTGGCAAGCGCGGGCGACCACAACGCCGCGGTCGCTCATCGTGGTGTAATTGCGGCCCAAGCGGGTTGCGCCGGGGTCCACCGGGGCGGGTTCGAATTTATAGCGGAAGGCTTGGGTCTTGAACTGGCGGTTATTCACCGCATCCGTCAGCGCCCGCACCTCATGGCCGCGGCGTTCCAGTTCGGGGGCGAGATGCAAAAATTGACCGGGAAAATTCTGATGAACAAAAAGGATCTTCATAGGTTCTATCCAAAGGCCGCCTTGAAAAGCGCACGCGTATAATCGGACTGCGGTGCGGCAAAAAGCGCCTCGCCGCTGCCGGCCTCAACAATATCGCCGTCTTTCATAACCAAAACCTTATGGGACAAGGCCCGCACCACGCGCAGATCGTGGCTGATGAAAATATAGGCCAGCCCCCATTTGCGCTGCAGGCTGCGCAACAGTTCAACAATCTGCACCTGAACCGTCATATCCAAGGCCGAGGTGGGCTCGTCCAGCACCACGAGTTTTGGCCGCAGGATCATGGCACGCGCAATGGCGATGCGCTGACGCTGGCCGCCGGAAAACTCATGCGGGTAGCGGGTCATGGTGGCGGGGTCGAGGCCCACTTCGGTCATGATCTCGGCCACCATCTCGCGCCGATTGCGACCCGGTTCCACGCCATGGATACCAAGCCCTTCGGCGATGATCTCTTCGGCGGTCATGCGCGGGGAAAGGCTGCCGAAGGGGTCTTGGAATACGATCTGCAAATCCCGCCGGATGCCGCGCAGTGCCGCACCTTGCAAGGCGCTGATCTCACGGCCCAAAAGGGCGATGCGGCCCTCTGACGGGATCAATCGCAAAAGTGCCAGCGCAATGGTGGTCTTGCCAGATCCGCTTTCGCCCACGATGCCCAGCGTCTCACCGGCCCGAACGGAAAGGTTCGCGTCGTTCACGGCCTTCACATGGCCGACGGTCTTGCGCAAAAATCCCTTCTGGATCGGGAACCAAACCCGCAAGTGATCGGCATGGATCACCTCGGCCGCGTCTTCGGCAACGGGTTCGGGGCGGCCTTTCGGTTCTGCTGCAAGCAGCGTTTGGGTATAGGGGTGCTGCGGATTGGCAAAAACCGTGGCCGTCGGCCCAGCCTCGACGATCTCACCGCCTTTCATCACGCAGACCTTGTCGGCGATGCGGCGCACAATGTTCAGATCATGGGTGATGAACAGCATCGACAAGCCTTCCGAGGCCTTAAGCTCTGCCAACAGATCCAAGATCTGCGCCTGCACCGTGACATCCAATGCGGTGGTCGGCTCGTCGGCAATCAACAGGTCCGGCCCATTGGCCAGCGCCATCGCGATCATCACCCGCTGGCGCTGCCCGCCTGACAATTGATGCGGATAGGCGGTCAGACGGTCTTCGGCATTGCGGATGCCGACCTTGTTCAAAAGGCTCAGAGCGCGCGCGCGGGCGGCCTCGCCTTCCAAGCCTTGATGCAAGCTCAGGCTTTCGCAAATCTGCCGCTCGATCGAATGCAACGGGTTCAGGCTGGTCATCGGCTCTTGGAAGATAAAGCTGATGTCATTGCCCCGAACCGCCCGCAGATCCCGCTCTGCCGCGCCGATCATCTGACGGCCCTGATAGGTGACAGAGCCTTCAATCACGGCATTGTCGGACAACAACCCCACGGTCGACAGCGCGGTGACAGACTTGCCCGACCCGCTTTCCCCAACCAAAGCAACGGTTTCGCCCTTGGCCACGGTAAAGGACACACCCTTCACCGCAGGGATCACCCGGCCATCTTGGCGAAAGCTGATACGCAGGTCTTCGACGTTCAGAATCCCCGTCATTGGAAGGTTTTCCTTGGGTCGAAGGCATCGCGCACGCCTTCAAAGATGAAGACCAAAAGCGAAAGCATGGTGGCAAAGGTAAAGAAGGTGACAAAGGCCAAAGACGGCATTTGCAGGTTCTGCTGCGCTTGCCGCGACAGCTGCCCAAGCGACGGCAGTTCTGGCGGCAGGCCAAAGCCAAGATAATCCAACGCGGCAAGCGAGCCGATGGTGCCGGTCACGATGAACGGCATCATGGTCAGCGTGGCCACCATGGCATTGGGCAGCACATGGCGGAACATGATGGTGCGGTCCGGCACGCCCAAGGCGCGGGCCGCCCGGACATATTCGAAATTCCGCGCCCGCAGGAATTCGGCGCGCACGACGCCGATCAGGCTGGTCCAGCCAAAGGCCACCATGATGGCAACCAAAAGCCAAAAGCTGCGGTCAAAGGCGGCAAAGAAGATGATGATGACGTAAAGCGTTGGAATTCCGCTCCAGATTTCCAGAAAGCGCTGGAAAACCAGATCGACCCGGCCGCCGAAATAGCCCTGCACCGCCCCCGCCGCGATCCCGATGACAGAGGTCAGCGCCGAAACCATCAACGCAAAAGCAACCGAAAGACGGAAACCATAGATCACCCGCGCCAACACATCACGGCTGGCGTCATCGGTGCCCAACCAATGCTGCGCATCGGGCGCCGAAGGGGCGGCCTTACCGCCCAGATCATTGATCGTGTTATAGGAATAGGGGATCGGCGCCCAGATCATCCAACCCTGTTGGAAACCGGTCGTCGTGACGTCAAAGCTGCCATCGGCCACGGCCTGCGTGATCCCCTCGGGGTCGTCGAAACAGTCCACCAAACCGCCCGTCACGATCAGGCATTGCACCTCGCTGGAGCGGTAGTTCGCCTCGGTCAGGAAGTCGCCGCCAAAGTCCTTCTCGGTATAAAACCGCAGGAAGGGGGCATGCAGATCCCCGCGATAACTGATCAGCAGGGGCTTGTCGTTGGCCAAAAGCTCGGCAAACAGCGTCAAGCCAAACAGCACCGCAAAAATGACCAAAGACCACAGCGCCCGCCGGTTGGCTTTGAAATTGCGCCAACGGCGTTGGTTCAGAGGAGAAAGCGCCATTCTACTGCCTCCGCTCGAAATCAATGCGGGGGTCAACCCAAACATACATCAAATCCGACAGGATCCCGACCACAAGGCCGATCAGGCCAAAGGCAAACAGCGTGCCGAAGATCACCGGATAATCACGCTCGACAGCCGATTTGAAGCCAAGCTGACCCAAGCCATCCAGCGAAAAGATGGTTTCGATGATGATAGAGCCACCAAAGAACACCGAGACAAACAGCGCAGGAAAGCCCGCGATGACAATCAACATGGCGTTGCGGAACACATGGCCATACAGCACGCGAGATTCCGACAACCCCTTGGCGCGGGCGGTCATGACGTAGTGCTTTTTCACCTCGTCCAGAAAGCTGTTCTTGGTCAAAAGCGTCAGCGTGGCGAAAGACGAAATCGTGCTGGCCACCACCGGCAAGGTGATGTGCCACAGATAATCCAACGCCTTGCCGACCAAGCTCATTTGCTCCCATCCGGGGCTGGTCAGCCCGCGCAGGGGGAAGATCTTCCAATAGGATCCGCCCGCGAACAGCACCAAAAGCATGATCGCAAACAAAAGCCCCGGAATGGCATAGGCCGCGATGATGATGCCAGAGGTCCAACTGTCAAAGGCCGAGCCGTCACGCACCGCCTTGCGAATGCCCAAGGGGATCGAGATCAGATACGCAATCAGCGTGGACCACAGGCCAAGGGTGATCGAAACCGGCATTTTTTCCACGATCAGATCGGTGACAGAGGCCGAGCGGAAATAGCTGGTGCCAAAGTCAAAGCGCAGGAACTTGCCCATCATGATGGTGAAGCGTTCCCAAGCCGGAATCATTTCCTTTTCGCAATCTTTGGCTTGCGCCAGAAGGTTGCCTTCATAGCCTTCTGGGCAATGAAAGCGCGCAAAACCGAACTCGACCTCGAGCTTGGCACGAAACTCGGGCGGCAGCCCGCGGGAGCCGACATAGCCGTTGTCCGCGCCGGGATCTTCGCCGGTGCCCCCTGTCACCGCCTCGATGGCATCGCCGCCACCTTCCAGTTTGGCCTCGATCTGGTCAAACGGCCCCCCCGGAACAAGTTGCGTCAGGGCAAAATTGATCAGCATGATCCCGAACAAGGTCGGGATCACCAGCAGAATACGTCGCAGGATATAGCCGCCCATCGGTTATTTCAGCGCCCCGGCCGCGCGCAGGGCGGCCTCTTTTTCAGGGTTAGCCCACCAGAATTCCAACTCTCCCAAGGCATAGGGCGGCAAGGCTTCGGGGTGTTCGTACATGTCATAATAGGCAACCGTGTGGGCCGGTTTATACCACTGCGGCACCCAGATGCGTTCGGCGCGCAGCACCCGGTCCAAGGCCTGCACCACCACATCCAACTCCTCGCGGGTCTTCGCGGCCTCCACCAGTTCCAAAAGCCGATCCACGGCCGGGCTGGCATAGCCCATACGGTTGCGGCTGGAGTTGTCTTTGGTGACTGTGGCCCAAGCCTGCTTCAATTCAGCCCCCGGCTCATAGCCCGAGTTCACCGCATTTCCGACAATCACATCAAAGTCGAAAGCGGGCGGGTCAACGCGCTGCACCATCTGAGCGCTATCCACCATCACCAGCTGCGCATCCACCCCCAAAGCCCGCAGGTTTTCAACATAAGGGCTGATGACACGCTCAAAGGCGGGGCTGTCCTCAAGGAATTCCACCTTCAGCGTCTCGCCCTTGGCGTTACGGCGCAGACCGCCTTCGCCCACCGCCCAACCCGCCGCGTCCAAAAGCGCCGAGGCCGCCCGCAGGTTTTTGCGATCCATCGCCTTTTCCGGCGTCGACACGGGCGCCATCACCGCCTCATCCGTCAGGATGCTGGCGGGCAACAGCCCTTGGTCGATCAGCGGTTGCAGGACCGCCGCTTCTGCAGCGCTGGCCGGCCCTTTGGCCGCCATATCGGTGTTTTCCCAAATGGAGTTGATGCGGCTGTAAAGCCCATAGAACAGCGTCTGGTTTGACCATTCGAAGTTGAACATCAACCCAATCGCCTGCCGCACCTTGGGATCTTGAAACTTCTCGCGCCGCAGGTTGAACAAGAACGCCTGCCCGCTGGCAATCACGCCCGAAGGCAGCGTCGCCTTGACAATCTGGCCCGAGGTCACGCCGGGAAAGTCATAGGCCGTGGCCCAGTTTTTCGAGGAATTCTCATTGCGGAAGGTATAGTCGCCCGACTTGAACCCTTCGAGCGCCGCCGCGTCATCGCCAAAATACTCAACCCGGATGCGATCGAAGTTGTTGGTCCCGATCGAAAGCGGATGCGCGACGCCCCAATAATCTTCATCACGCTTGTACACCACCTGCTGGCCGGGACGGATGCTGTCCAGCACATAGGGGCCGGTGCCAAGGAACGGCACAAGCGTGCTTTCCTCAAGGTCGCGTTTATTGGCGGTATAATCCGCCTTAGAGATGATCGTCAGGCTTCCTGCGGTGGCAGGCATGTCGCGAAAGGGCGTGCCGGGGGTAAAGGTGAATTTGACGCGGTAGGGGTCAAGCGCCTCAACCGACTGGAACTTTTGATTGAATACCGAGCGGAACTCGGCAATCCCCTTGTCGCGGAACAGCTCATAGCTGAACACGACATCGTCGGCGGTCATCGGCGTGCCGTCAGAGAATGTCACATCGTGGCGCAGGTTGAAGATCACCCAAGAGCGGTCTTCGGGATATTCCATCGTCTCGCACAGCTTGCAGTAAGACGCCCCGATTTCATCGGCGGTGCCGCTCAGGATGCTTTCGTAAAAGATCGACGCAAGCGAAACCGGAGCGCCCTTGATGGTATAGGGGTTCACCGAATCAAAGGTGCCGGGCGCCCATTGGCTGATCTCGCCACCCTTCGGGGCCTCGGGGTTGACGTAGGGCAGATGCTTGAAATCGGCGGGAAATTTCAGCGCACCAAAGGTCGAAATGCCATGGGCGACGGTGATCTTGGCATCCTCGGCCCGCGCTTGGGCAACCATCAGAACCGCCAGAATACCGATGAAGCCTGCTGTCATCAGGCCGCGCATGTCGCGCCTCGCCGCCACCGTCACGCGCGCCCGCATATCACATACTCCATGTCCACCCCAGCGTCGGTGCCGACGCGTTGGGACCGAATCTAGTCTGCCCCCCCGGCCGTCACAAGCCGCGATTGCGTGAAGCGCCGGACCAAGAATAGAAAAGGCCGCCCAAAGGCGGCCCGATCCAACGAACGTTCCTCGAGATCAAGGGTTCGCTTCGAGGAACTTGATGATGTTGGCGCGATCTTCTGCCTTGGGCAGGCCGGCGAACGACATCTTGGTGCCTGCAACATAACCCTTCGGGTTGGTCAGGAAGGCATCAAGGTTTTCCGGGGTCCAGGTGTCACCCGCCATCGCGAGCAAGCCTTCGGAGTAGCCAAAGCCCTCAACCGAGCCCTTGGCGCGGTTCACAACACCGTTCAGGTGCGGGCCGGTGCCGTTGCTGCCGTCGATCTTGTGGCAGGCCTTGCACTTGCCGAACACTTTCTCACCGGCGGCCGGATCGGCAGCGGCAAACAGGTCGGCGAAAGCCGGGCCTTCAGCGGCAGCTTCGGTCGAAGCCTCGGCTGCGCCGGTGTCGATGGTATAGGCCTGAGCAACCTCTTCGCCGCCATGCGAAGCCGGGGCGGTGGCATAAAGCGCGTCCGAAGCCCAAGAGGCGAACAGATAAACCAAAAGCGAGCCACAAATGGCCCCGGTCACTTTGGTCACGGTCATCGTATCGAACATGTCTCGCCTTCCCTCTGGCTGGCCACGCGGCTGGATTGCCGGCTATCTACCCGCTTCCCCCTATCGGTTTCAAGGTGTAGTAGCGCCTTCAAACGCCCATTTCGGGCCATTTTGTCACGGAGGCCCGCCAAAATGTCAGGTCGTATCGCCTTTCAAGGAGAGCTTGGAGCCTATTCGCATCAAGCCTGCGCGCAAGCCCGGCCCGATTTCACCCCGGTTCCGTGCCAGACCTTTGAAGATGTGGTCGAGATGACCCGCGCAGGCACGGTCGATCTGGGCATGCTGGCGGTGGAAAACTCGACCTACGGGCGGGTGGCGGATGTACATTCGCTCCTGCCACGGGCGGGCCTGCATATCGTGGACGAGGCCTTTGTTCGCGTGCATGTCAATTTGCTGGGGGTAAAGGGAGCAACGCTTTCGGATGTGACCGAGGCGCATGGCCATGTGGTGATCCTGCCGCAATGCGCTGGCTTCCTGAAAGATCACAACATCAAGGGCATGGTCAGTTCTGACAACGCCCGCGCCGCGCGCGAAGTGGCCGAGGCTGGCAACAAGACCCGGGCGGCACTGGCCAGCGAACTTGCGGCAGAAATCTATGGGCTGGATGTGCTGGCCCGCCATATCGAAGACCACAAGAACAACACCACCCGCTTTCTGGTAATGTCGCGGCAGGCCGATCATTCCCGCCGGGCGGACCAGATGATCACCACCTTTACCTTCCGCGTTCGCAACATTCCGGCGGCGCTTTACAAGGCGATGGGGGGCTTTGCCACCAACGGTGTGAACATGACCAAACTGGAAAGCTACATGGTTGGCGGCAGTTTCATGGCGACCGAGTTCTACGCCGATATCGAAGGTCACCCGGAAGACACCAACGTGAAACGCGCGCTGGAAGAACTGGACTACTTCACCACAGAGATGAAAATTCTGGGGGTCTACCCGTCAGACCGCCAGCGCGGGTAATTACTTGGCGACCTTGGCGCGGGTTTCCAACTCCAGCGCCAACTGGCCAACCTTGGCATCGAACTTGCGGTCCACTTTTGCACGCGCCAGCCGCAGCGATTGCAGGAACAACCGCGCCCCCAACGAGCGCGGCTTCACCTCGGCGGTCAGATGCATCCGGGTGCGCCGCGCGCTCATCTCGATCAGTTCAACCTTTGTCGCGACATCCACCGCATCCGAGGCCAGCGTAAAGGCCAAAAGCCCCGGCCCCGTCATCTCGGTCAGCTTCATATCGGCCTTGCGGGTGCGCGCCCGGTAAGCAAAACGCGACGTCCAAGACATGCCCGGCCCCGGCTTGGTCAACTTGTCCGTCCGTTCCACATCCACCCCGCGCCGCATCGCAGAGCGTTCCCACGCCTCATAATCTGACAGGGCCGCCCAAACCTTGGCGATCGGGGCTTCGATGTCTTTCTTGGTGGCCAGTTTCATCTATGTTCCATATGCGCTTGCGGCTGTGCCGCCAAATGTCGGGAATCTGAAGTTAAGTGGGCCGATCCGCAAGCCAATTGCGCATCAGCAGTTCAGCAATCGCACCTTTTCTTGGCGGTTTGATGCGGGCGTGCCGACCGGAAAACACCTGCAACAACTCCTCGCGGCTGATCCAAAGCGCATCCTGCAATTCGGCAGGATCCAAAGTAATCGCCTCGGTCAACGCCGCGCCATGCGCGCCCAGCATCAGATTGGCCGGAAAAGGCCAAGGCTGGCTGGCCAGAAAATGCACCGGGCCAACGACAACACCGGTTTCCTCGGCCACCTCGCGGCGCACCGCAGCCTCCAGCGTCTCGCCCGGCTCCACGAAGCCAGCCAGCAGCGAATACATGCCTTCAGGCCAGACGGCATTGCGCCCCAAAAGCAGACTGTTGCCGCGCGTCACCAGCATGATGACCACCGGATCGGTGCGCGGGAAATGCTGCGTGCCGCAGGCTGGGCAATGGCGCTGCCAGCCCGCGTGTACCATGTCTGACCGCCCCCCGCAGGCGGCACAAAAGGCGTGCGACCGATGCCAATGCAGAACCGCCCGCGCGGTTGCCGCCAACTCGGCCTCGCGTGGGGAAAGCCGGGACATGGCATTGCGCAGGTCTTCAAACGCTGGGCCATCACCCAAGGCGGGGTGTGGTTGACGGCTTTGATCGAACAGCGCCTGCTCCGCCGCTGGGCCAGACTCCGGCTCCCAAGCCGAAAGATCGGCCGCGAATTCGGCAACCCCATCCTCGCCAAGCCCCAAGAATACGACCGGCGGCCCATCGTTCAGCAGCAGATGATCCGAAGGCACCCGCACCAGACCGCCCTCGGCCTGCAGCAATGGTTTGCCGCGCCAGACCGGCAGCACCCGCGCCAGTGGCCACAGCTGAGCCAACGCCTGCGGGTCACTGCGCAACTCTGCAGCGCGGTTCAGGCCCGAGCCTCCAAAGGCCATCTGCGTCGTATCCGGCATGTCGGTGCTTTCAATCTCTCATGGTCGCAACATCTGGCACAAAGCCCCCGACAAGATCAAACCCGCATCTTGCGCGATCTCATTGTCAAAAATGCAACTTGCGGGAGATAAAATGCAACTTAGTTCATCTAGATCAAAGCCATATTGCAACATTTGGGTTCAATAGCATCGAGGCGAAGCGGCCACCAAGGTCGCCTGCGCTTGTGGGGCTTGAAATGTCGCGTGCTGAACCGATCGCAGGCAGGGCAGATGGTGAAACCCATCTTCAATTGCGAATTCTTGCCACCTCGGATCTGCACGCCCAGATATTGCCTTGGGATGATCTATCTGATCAGCCCGCGCCAGAGCGGGGCTTGGCGCAAATCGCCAGTCTGGTGGCGGCCGCCCGCGCCGAAGTGGCGAACAGTCTTTTGCTGGACAATGGCGATTTTCTGAACGGCAGCCCTTTGGCCGACCATGTGGCAGACCACCAGCGGCGGGCCGACATTCACCCGATGATCGCGGCGATGAATGCACTGGGGTATGATGCGGCGACCCTCGGCAATCACGAATTTTCCAATGGGCTTCGCCTGTTGCGTCGCGCCTTGAGCCAGGCCCGTTTTCCGATTGCCGCAACCAATCTTGACCGCAACACCACCAACGGTCGGCGGCCGTTCTTGCCACGCCACCTACTTTTGCAACGGGACTTTGTAGATCAGGACGGCAAGGTACATCGGCTGCGGATCGGAGTTCTGGGGTTTCTGCCCCCCCAAACCGCGCTTTGGGAACGGCAGCATATGGCGGACACGTTGACGGCCCGTGGTATCCTAGAGACAGCCCGCATTGCCATCCCCAGGTTGCGCCGGGCTGGGGCAGATCTGGTGATCGCGCTGTCACATTCCGGACTGGGGCTGGATCAGGGGGACCAGCCGGCAGAAAACATTTCCTGCGCCTTGTCCGAGATGCCGGGCATCGACGCCGTGATAGCAGGGCATACCCATCAACTTTACCCCCGTCCCGACGCGACCGGCCCAGACCGTCCGATGGTCATGCCGGGCTTTTTCGGATCGCACCTTGGCCTGATCGACCTAAATCTTGGAACCCAAGATGGTCGTTGGACGGTACGTGGCTACAAGGCTCATCTGCGCCCGGTGGCGGAACGTGAAGCGCTAAGCGGAAAGGTTACGGCGCGGGTGGCGGCCGACCCGGCCATCGCCGCACATGCCGCTGCAGATCTGGCCTCCATGCGTCGGCGGGCGACGCAGACGGTTGGGCAAACCGCAGTTGGGCTGACATCATACTTTTCCCTTATCGGCCACTCTGCCGTGCAGACCCTGCTGGCCGAAGCCCAGCAAGAGAACATGACCCGTGCGCTTGCTAACCATCCGGCGAGCGCGCTGCCAATGCTGGTTGCCGTCGCGCCGTTCAAGGCGGGCGGGCGCGGCGGGCCATCCAATTACACAGCCATCGCACCGGGGCCGTTGACCGGACGCAATATGTCAGATCTCTACATCCATCCCAACAGCCCGGTCGCCTTGCGGATCACGGGGGCGGACCTCCGGCTTTGGCTGGAACGTTCGGTCAGCCTGTTTCGGCAAATCCAACCGGGGCAAAGCGACCAGCTTTTGGTCGACACCGATTTCCCCGCCTACAACTTCGACATGATCCATGGGTTGAATTACCTCGTCGATCTGTCGCAACCCCCGCGGCACGATTGCACCGGAAAAATCATAAACCCCACGGCGCGGCGGATCACGGCGCTGACGTTTCAAGGTCGGCCATTAAATCCCGATCAGGTCTTTGTGCTGGTGACCAACAGTTACCGTGCCTCTGGCGGATCAGGTTTTGCCGGAACGGAACCAGCGCAGGTGGTGATGGAGGAAAGCCGCCCTCTGCGGATGGTGCTGCAAGAGCATGTCGCCCGTTCGGACAAGATCGCGCCACAGGCCGCCGGGCCTTGGCGGTTCCGACCGATGCCCGGAACCTCGGTGCTGTTCGACAGCGCCCCCGCCGCCGCCGCCCATGCCGCCGAGGTGCCGGGGCTGGAACCCGTTGGCCTGCAACCCACCGGCTTTCTGCGCTTTCGTCTGTGGCTGTGATCGGCTAAGGCGCAGAGATCAGTAAAATCCGGTGCGCCCATGCCTTATGATGCCTTGCTTTTCGATCTTGATGGCACCTTGGTCGACACGGAAACCGTGGCGCTGACCACTGGCATGGCCGCCTTTGCGGCCATGGGACATCCGGTTGACCGGGCCTTCATGCAGCGGCTTGTCGGGGTCGATCTGCCGACTGCGGCCGGGATCATCGGGGCCGCGCTGCCCACGCTGGACCAAAAGGGGCTGCAAGCGCATTGGCACCGCGCCTTTTCCGCCGCGATTGACGAATCCCTGCCGCTGAAGCCGGGCGCACTGAGCCTGCTATCCGCCCGCCATCGGCCCATGGCGCTTGTCACATCGTCAGGTCAGGCCGAAGCGCATCATAAACTGCGCGTCACCGGCTTGGCCGTGCATTTCGACACCGTTGTGACGCTGGCCGATGTGACCCGGCCGAAACCCGCGCCAGAGCCTTATCTCTTGGCGGCGGAGCGGTTGGGCGTCGCGCCTGCGCGCTGTCTGGTCTTTGAAGACAGCGAAGCCGGGGCCGAAGCCGCGCATCGCGCGGGCTGCACCGTCGTGCAAGTGCCGGATATCGGGCCGGTTTCCGGTCTTTGGGCGCATTTTCAGGCCCGCGATCTTTTAGAAGGCGCGCGCCTTGCGGGGCTGGGGGTCTGACCCTGCAGCAGGGCAGGGACTTTTCACCGGCGATTACGGCGTCATATGCCGCACCCGCGCGCCCCACTCGATCGCCGCCGCATGCAGACGGTCGATCCGCAACTCCTCGCGCACTTCTTCCAGCATCTGCAATTCGACCTGACTGTGCTTGCCATCAGCCGTGACAACATCACAGGCAAGCGCATAAGCCGTCTCGTTCAACCGTTCGGGCAGCGCATCACGGATCAGGCCGAACAGCGCGTCCAGCCCGTCTTCTTCCTCAAACAAGTCAAAGACAGTCTGGCTGATGCGCCGAATCCGGTCCGTGTCATATTCGGCAAAGATCGGCATGTGATTGACCATCCGCTGAATGGCCACCAATTCTGCCGTTCGCATGTTCTGGTCAGAGGCCGAGGCCGCCACCATCACCGCCACCAGCGCATCCTGAGGTGACATCGCCGCCGTATTAGACATGGTCAAATCCCTTTGCATCCGCGGCAAGATTATTGACGGCCCGCGCCCATGGCAATATGGCACGAAAGCCCGTCCGACATGGGGTCGGCGGCGTTTGAGGAAATGACCATGACCGCGCTCCGTGATGCCGCGATGAAGTCCAAGGCCTGGCCTTTTGAAGAAGCCCGCGCTGTTCTCAAACGCTTTGAAAAGAAAGCCCCGGAAAAGGGTTATGTGCTGTTTGAAACCGGCTATGGCCCGTCAGGCCTGCCGCATATCGGCACCTTTGGCGAGGTCGCCCGCACGACGATGATCCGTCGCGCGTTCGAAGTGATCTCTGACATTCCGACCCGCCTGATCTGCTTTTCCGATGACGTCGATGGCATGCGCAAGGTGCCCGAAAACGTGCCGCAACAAGACATGTTGCGCCAGCACATGCAAAAACCCCTGACTTCGGTGCCGGATCCTTACGGCGAATATGACAGCTTTGGTCACCACAACAACGCCATGCTGCGCCGGTTCCTGGATACCTTCGGTTTCCAGTATGACTTCATCTCGGCGACCGAATTCTACAAATCCGGCAAGTTCGACGACACGCTGCGGCTGGCCACCGAACGCTATGACGCGATCATGAAGATCATGCTGGCCTCCTTGCGCGACGAACGGCAGCAGACCTATTCCTGCTTCCTGCCGATCCACCCGGAAACTGGGCGCGTCTTGTATGTGCCGATGAAGAACGTCGATGCCGTCAATCATACCATCACCTTTGATGATGAAGATGGCCGCGAATGGACGCTGCCGGTCACCGGCGGTCATGTCAAACTGCAATGGAAGCCCGATTTCGGCGCCCGCTGGGCGGCGCTGGATGTCGACTTTGAAATGTATGGCAAGGACCACTCGACCAACACCCCGATCTATGACGGGATTTGCGAGGTTCTGGGTGGCAAAAAGCCGAACCACATGACCTATGAGCTGTTCCTTGACGATCAGGGGCAGAAGATTTCGAAATCCAAGGGCAATGGCCTGACCATCGACGAATGGCTCAGCTATGCGGCGACCGAAAGCCTGTCCTATTTCATGTATCAAAAGCCGAAAACCGCCAAGCGGATGCACTTTGATGTGATCCCGCGGGCGGTGGATGAATACCATCAGCAACTGCGCGCCTACCCTACGCAGGACATCGACACGCAGGCCAACAATCCGGTCTGGCACATCCACAACGGCAAGCCGCCGGAATCGAAAATGGTGGTGCCGTTCTCGATGCTGCTCAATCTGGCCTCGGTGGCCGGGGCCAAGGATGCCAAGGGGCTTTGGGGCTTTATCAAGCGCTACGCACCCGATGCCTCGCCCGAGGGCAACCCGGATCTGGACGCCGCAGCGGGCTTTGCTGTGCGCTATTATACCGACAAGATCGCCCCGACCCGCAGCTTCCGTCTGCCCACCGATCAGGAACGCGCCGCGATGGAAGACCTGCGCGCCCGTCTGGCGGCGTGGGATGGCGGCCTGAACGACGAAGCCTTGCAGAGCATGGTTTTCGCCGTCGGCAAGGACCACGGGTTCGAACCCCTGCGCGATTGGTTCAAGGCGCTTTATGAGGTGCTGCTTGGCGCCTCGGATGGTCCGCGTTTTGGCGGTTTCATCGCGCTTTATGGCGTTGAGGAAAGCATCGCGCTGATCGACAAGGGCTTGTCGGGCGCGCTCGCCGGTTAAAGGCGGCGCAGAACCAGAACTGGGAGCCGGGGCTGACTGCCCCGGACCCTTTGCGTATTTCTGCCAGGATGAAAGGCCTTTTCCTTACGCCCCTTTCGGGCGGTGGGCCTTGATGATCGCGGGGTCGGTTTCGATGCGCGCGGCCCCGATCAGGTCAAGGCAATAAGGCACGGCGGCAAAGACGGCCTCAAGGCTGGTGGAAATCGCATTGGGGCTGCCGGGCAATGTGATGATGAGGGTTTTGCCCCGCACGCCCGCCCCTTGGCGCGACAGGATGGCGGTGGCGACCACCTTTCCATTGGCCGCGCGCATTGCCTCACCGAAACCGGGCAGGTCAAAGGTAATGACATCGGCCATCGCCTCGGGCGTTTGGTCGCGCGGGCTGGGGCCGGTGCCGCCGGTGGCAAGGATCAGATCGGCCCCCCAAACATCGGCCAGATCGGTCAGGGCAGTGGCCACCTCAACCCGGCCATCTGGCGTGATGCGGCGCAGGATATCGACCGGCGTGGTGATGACACGGCGAAGCCATTCCTCGCAGGCCGGGCCGCCACGATCTTCATATTCGCCGCGAGAGGCACGGTCGGAAATGGTGAGGATGGCGATTTTGGCCATGGCAAGCTCCTGTATTTTCCTACCCTTCGCGCTGATTGGTCCGGGCTTCAAGGGCCAATGGCCCACCGCATCTGCGCCTTGGTCTCGACCGCGCAGGGGCGCGCCGAGCGAAGCCGCGCAAGAGCGGCATCCGGGGCTTCACCGTCTTCGATCATCAACCGAAGAAGGATCATCCCCGACCGACCACAGCCGCCCATGCAATGCACGACCATCCGGTCGGTCGCAAGAAGGCGGGGCGAAAGAGCAGGCCAACGGTCCCGCAAGCCGCGCGGCGGTGTGCCGAAATCCGGGATCGGCAGGTTCAGCCAGTCCACCCCCGCCGCCGCCAGATCGGCGGGCAGACTTGCCGCCCCGCGCGCGGCCAGTTCGCCCGTCTCCGCCAGCGTCACCACCAAGCGCGGGGACCAGGCCAAAAGAACCGCAAGATCGCCCGCATAATCCCCGGTGCGCCCCGGCATCGGACAGATGCCCCGCATCTGGCCAGCTATTTCGATACTGGCAATCTTCATCCCTGCCCTTCCGGTTTACCTTGAGCCCCCAAGCGCCTAGTCTGGCCCCGTCGAATCCCGCGAGGCAACATGTCTGACACGCCAGAGCAAGCCTATCAGGTTCTTGCCCGCAAATACCGCCCCGAAACCTTTGCCGATCTGGTGGGGCAAGAGGCCATGGTGCGGACCTTGAAAAACGCCTTTGCGGCGGACCGGATCGCGCATGCGTTCATCATGACGGGCATCCGGGGGACGGGCAAGACCACCACCGCCCGGATCATCGCCAAAGGGCTGAACTGCGTTGGTGAGGGTGGCACCGGTGGGCCAACGACCGAGCCTTGCGGCAAGTGTGAACCCTGCCGCGCCATTGCCGAGGGCCGTCATGTCGATGTGATGGAGATGGACGCAGCCAGCCGCACCGGCGTCGGCGACATCCGGGAAATCATTGATTCCGTTCACTATCGGGCCGCTTCCGCGCGGTTCAAAGTCTATATCATCGACGAAGTTCACATGCTGTCGACCGCCGCCTTCAACGCGCTGCTGAAGACGCTGGAAGAACCACCCGCGCATGTGAAATTCATCTTTGCCACCACCGAAATTCGCAAAGTTCCGGTTACGGTGCTGTCGCGGTGTCAAAGGTTCGACCTGAAACGGATCGAACCCGAGGTGATGATGGGCCTCTTGTCCAAGATCGCCACCTCCGAAGGGGCGGCCATCACCGAAGGCGCCTTGGCGCTGATCACCCGCGCCGCCGAAGGCTCGGCCCGCGATGCGACCAGCTTGCTTGATCAGGCAATTTCCAATGGGGCAGGCGAAACCAGTGCTGACCAAGTGCGCGCCATGCTGGGGCTGGCGGACCGGGGCCGGGTGCTGGATCTCTTTGACATGATCCTGCGCGGGGCGGCGCCGGAAGCGTTGGCCGAACTTGCCGCGCAATACGCCGATGGGGCCGACCCGATGGCGGTTCTGCGCGATCTGGCGGAAATCACCCATTGGATTTCGGTCATCAAGATCACGCCCGAGGCGGCCGAAGACCCCACCACCCCACCCGAGGAACGCAGCCGCGGGTTGGAGATGGCGGGACGTCTGCCGATGCGGGTTCTGTCGCGCATGTGGCAGATGTTGCTGAAAGCCATCGAGGAGGTGGCACTGGCCCCCAATGCCATGATGGCCGCCGAAATGGCCGTGATCCGCCTGACCCATGTGGCCGATCTGCCTGACCCTGAAACGCTGGTGAAAAAGCTGCAATCACAGCCCGCGCCGGGGCCGATGCCGGGCGGCGCGCCTGCGGGCGGCAATTACGGCGGCCCGAATGGCGGCACCGTGCATGCCCCGATGATGGGCGCGGCCCAGGCCCCGATGCGCGGTCCCACCATGATGGGCGGGCAAGCGACGGCGCTGGCGCTGGCCCCGGCCGTTCCCTTGCCGACCTTTCAGCATGTCGTCGATCTGATCCGAGAAAAGCGCGACATGCTCTTGTTGAAAGAGGTCGAGGACGGGGTGAAGCTGGTGCGCTATGCCCCCAGCCGGATCGAGTTTCAGCCCAGCCCCCTCGCCCGCCCTGACCTTGCTGCACGGCTGTCGCAGCGCCTGCAGGGCTGGACCGGAAGCCGCTGGGGCATCTCGGTCGTCAACGAGGGCGGTGCCGCAACTCTGGCCGAGGAGCGCGACGCCGAGGAGAACGCCGCCCGGGCCGAGGCTTTGGAAAACCCCTTGGTCAAGGCTGTGCTCGCCGCGTTTCCCGGTGCAAAAATCGCCGAAATCCGCACGGCAGAGGCAATGGCCGCCGCCGCACAGGCAGAGGCCCTGCCCGAGGTGGAAGACGAATGGGACCCGTTCGAGGATTCTTGATTGAGAATGTTTTGATCGGGGCCGACTTGCCCGCCCTGCCCCGCGCGCATATCTTGTGGATCGAACAATCGGAGTGACCAGATGCTGAAAGGCTTGGGTGGGCTTGGCGACATGGCCAAGATGATGAAGGCGGCGCAAGAGGCGCAGGCCAAGATGGGCGAACTGCAACAGGATCTCGCCCGCATCGTCGTGGTGGGTGAGTCCGGCGCGGGGCTGGTCAAGGCGCGAGCCACCGCCAAGGGGCAGATCACGGGGCTGGACATTGACCCGTCAATCCTTGTGCCATCGGAAAAAGAGGTCATCGAAGACCTGATCCTTGCCGCGTTGAATGACGCGCAGGCCAAAGCCGCCGCGCGGACAGAGCAGGAAATGGGCAAGCTGACGCAAAGCCTTGGCCTGCCCGCAGATTTCAAGCTGCCGTTCTAAGCGATGGACGGCACCCGTGACATCGAAGCCCTGATCGAACTGATGGCCCGCTTGCCGGGCCTCGGTCCGCGCTCGGCCCGGCGCGCGGTCTTGGCGCTGTTGAAAAAGCGCGGGCAGCTGATGGCCCCTCTGGCCCAAGCCATGGCAACCGTCGCCCTGAATGCCCGCGACTGCACCGTCTGCGGCAATATCGGCACGGCGGATCTATGCCCGATCTGTGCCGACCCGGCCCGCGCCACGGGCGAAATTTGTGTGGTGGAAGATGTCGCTGACCTTTGGGCTATGGAGCGCGGGCAATCCTTCAAGGGGCGCTATCACGTTCTGGGTGGCACACTTTCCGCGCTGGATTCGATTGGACCAGAGGAACTGGGCATCCCGCGTCTGGCGGCACGGGTGGCCGATGAAGGCAGCCGTGAGGTTATTCTGGCGCTGAACGCGACCGTCGACGGCCAGACCACGGCGCATTATATCGCCGACGCTTTGGCGGGCACTGCGGCGCAGATCACCAGCCTTGCCCAAGGCGTACCGGTCGGCGGCGAGTTGGATTATCTTGACGACGGCACCATCGGCGCCGCCCTGCGGGCCCGGCGCAAATTCTGACGGCGATCGGCCGGCCCACAAACTCTCCCCGCTTCTGCCACGTTCTTGCCCCAATCTGGTCTGATCAAGGATCATCAGCACATAGGAGGTCACGATGGCAGCAGTCGCACTGATTTTCGGCGGAACCGCTGGGTTCATCTCGGCTTTGACCGCGCTGATCCTGTTCAATGTCAGCTGGGTCTTCGCATTTGCCCTGTGGTCGCTGGGGGGCATTGCCGTTGCCGCGCTGCTGGTTGCCCTTGCCATGACCCTGCGGGCTTCGGAACCGCAATTCGACGCAGAACACGCCTAAGTCCCCGTCCAGTCAGGCGCGGGCGAGGGGGCTGAGATAGCCCTTGATCCAAAAGCCTTTAGCCCTCATATAACGCGAGCTAGGTTATCTCTTCTCGATCTCTGTCTCCGTTTTCGGCCACAGCATTCGACCAATAGCTGACTGGCCGGGCCGCTGCAATTTCGCGGGTGGCATTATGACAGGAGACATCACGATGGCTAAGGGCACCGTGAAATGGTTCAATGAAACCAAAGGCTACGGCTTTATCGCCCCGGAAGGCGGCAAAAAGGACGTTTTCGTTCACATCACCGCGCTGGAGCGCGCTGGTCTGCGTTCGCTGAAGGACGGCCAGCCGGTCACGTTCGACATCGAAGCTGGCCGTGACGGCCGCGAATCGGCGACCAATCTGGCTCTGGCCTGATTTATCGACGAGACGAAAGTCGGAAGGGGTGGGCCATGGCCCGCCCCTTTTTCATTTGAGGATCAGCTCGCGCGGGCGAACAGCAGCCGCTCTTGCAAGGCATGTTCGAAGCCGACACGCAGAGCGACCGAGCTGAACGGCGCACGCAGGACTGTCGGTTCATAGCGGCAGGTCGGGAACTGCTGTTCCGACGTTTCACGACTGATAAGCACCGTCGGAATACAGCGTCCCGCCGCTTTCAACAGCGCATGCGCCCGTTTGCCCAAGGCAAGGCCGCCGGCAAAATCACAATCCATCACGATCAATTCCGGCTCATCTGGGCCATCCACCACCCAATCAAGCGCGGAATAGACGTCTTCGATGACCTCAACCCGACAGCCAAGCCCGGCAAGCCGTTGCATCAGGGGGCTGTTCGTACCGCGATCAGAGATAAGCAATGCCCGAATACCGAACCCGACCACGGTGGATTGCTGATGATCAAAAGAGTTGAAGAGATTCATCGTGATTGCCCCGTTAACCCATGCTTCAGAGATGCCAGCCAATTGTGCCCGAATTCGGAACAATTTCTGGCAAGCTTATGATTAATTCCGCCAATCCTTGGCCATTGCCGCGTTCCAGCTTTGACGTCATGCTGGGGGTGGGCCGCCACTAGCCCGTTGCATCGTCCCGGACCCCAACATGACAGACGTTGATTACGAAACTCTTATCGACGCCCCGACTTGGGCCTTTATCGAGGCCACCAACGCGGCCTATCCGCCGGATACGGCCAGTCTGACCATCGCCGACCAACGCGCGATCTATGATCGCATGTGTCGGGTGTTTCACCGTGGCTATCCGCCGGGCCTGACTGCCCGCGATGAGGCGATTGCGGGCGTCCCCTGCCGTGTCTATGCCGGGGCGACACCGACGGTGATCTATCTGCACGGCGGCGGTTATGTGGTGGGCGGCCTGCACAGCCACGACGATGTTTGCGCTGAGATTTGCGACCGCACCGGGTTGCAAGTGATCGCGGTCGACTATCGGCTGTCGCCCGAACATCTGCACCCGGCCGCCTTTGACGATGTGTGCGCCGTCATCCGGGCTGTGCCGGGGCCCGTGGTTTTGGCGGGGGATTCTGCGGGTGGAAATCTGGCCGCCGCGGCCAGCCATGCCATGCGGGGCAGCGCGACACAGATTTTGGGCCAGGTGCTGATCTACCCCGGCCTTGGCGGCGATGTGAACAAGGGCAGCTATCTGACCCATGCTTTTGCCCCGATGCTCAGCCGGGATGATGTGTTGTTTTACAAGAACATCCGCCATGGCGGCCCGCCGCCCGAGGATGACCCGACCGTACATCCCCTGCGCGACCGCGACTTTTCGGGCCTGCCACCAACCTTGGCGATCAGCGCCGAATGTGACCCCTTGGCCGATGACGCCCGTGATTATGCCGCCCGCATCACCGCGGCCGGGGGCCGGGCAGACTGGGTGCAGGAAGCCGGTCTTGTTCACGGCTATCTGCGGGCCCGCGCGACCGTGCCCCGCGCCGCCGCCAGTTTCACCCGCATCGTCGATGCCATTTCCCACTTTGCGAAAAGAGAGCAGCCATGAACAAGCCCATCGCCAACCTGACCCATTGGGCCGAACGTGTGGACATGGCCGCCGCCTTTCGCTGGACCGCGCGGCTGAACATGCATGAGGCCGTGGCGAACCACTTTTCGCTGGCGGTGAACGGGGACGGCACCCGGTTCCTCATCAATCCGAACGGCCGGCATTTCAGCCGGATCACGGCGTCCAGCCTTGTCGAGATTGATGCGAATGACCCGAATACGATGGCGCGCCCCGACGCGCCGGACCCGACCGCCTGGGGTCTGCACGGGTCCATCCACCGCGCCCTGCCCCATGCCCGTTGCGTAATGCACGTTCATTCCATTCACGCCACCGTGCTGGCCAGCCTCGCCGATTCGCGCCTGCCGGCGATTGACCAGAACACCGCCATGTTCTTTGGCCGCCATGTGGTGGATGACCATTACGGCGGCATGGCCTTTGAGGAAGAAGGGGCGCGCTGCGCGGAAATGCTGTCGGACCCGAAGGTGACCACCATGGTGATGGGCAATCATGGCGTCCTGATCATCGGCCAGACTGTGGCCGAGGCATTCAACCGACTGTATTATTTCGAACGTGCTGCAGAAACCTATATCCGCGCCTTGCAGACCGGACAGGCCCTTCGGGTCCTGCCCGACGCCATCGCCGAGAAGACCGCAAGGGAATGGGAAGCTTACCCCGGCTTTGCCGAGGCGCATCTCAGCGAAATGAAAGCCATTCTCGACGAGGAAGGCGCAACCTACGCGGCCTGACCCTCATCGTCGGCTTCGCCGCTCTTCGGTGCCACGAAGAGACGGCGAAACCACACGAAATGTTACGCCGAAAAGAACGGTTTCGCTTTCATCGTTTCCGGAACTGGCACGCCGAGCCGCGTCAGGATGCTGGGCGCCAAAGCCAACTGGTCCAGCACCACATCCTTGGCCGGCATTTCGCTGGCCCCGAAATAATAGAATGCCGCGTCCTGCTGCAATTCCCCGGTGCCGCCGTGATGGCCGCGCTCATCCTGACCGTGGTCGGCGGTAACGATCACCTCATAGCCCTTGTCGAGCCAGCGTTGCAGGAAGGGCGCCAGCATTGCATCCATGACATAGCAGGCGTGGTCCATTTCTTCGCAATCATGATAGAAACGGTGCCCCATGCTGTCCAAGGTGCAGGTGTGCAGGATGCCATAATCAATGCCGTGGAGTTCGGTCATCCGGGTCAGCGTGGCGAAAAGGTCAACATCCGAAGGCGTCATCTGATTGATGTTGCCGTAACCGGTCATCGTGTGGAACCGGCCATGCGTGATAGGGCCACCCGGTTCATCATATTCAATGTCGCGGACCAGATCGAACGGCGCGCGATTGAACAGTTCTGACCAGAAGGAATGGGTCACCGCCCCGGTTTTAAGCCCGGCCTTGCTGGCTTCGGAAAAGATGTCGGGCTGGTTCAGCCGATACACCGCCTCATTGCCCCAGACCTTATGGACCTGCGGCGGCACCCCGGTATGGATCGAGGCATAGCAGGAGGCAGAGGTCGACGGCAGCACCGCACGGATGCGATGCACCGATGCGGCCCCCTGTGCCACCCAGCCTTCGAGGTTCCCGAAGAGGCGCCGCCAATTGCGGTAGGGCACACCATCAAGAATGATGAGAAGAAGTTTTGTCATGTCATACCTCATCTCCGGCGGGGGCCATGGGGCCTCCGGCGGGAGTATTTAGGCCAAGATGAAATCAGTTTCCGGCCGATTCCATCTTGCGAGTCTGGATCACCTTTTCCAGCCAACCAAGTTCCATTTCAGGAACCGAGGAGAGCAGGAGATCGGTGTAATCGTCGAAGGGTGGGGTCAGCACATCGGACTTTTGGCCGTAACGCACAACCTGCCCCTTAAACATCACCGCGATCTTGTCAGCGATGGCGCGGACGGTCGCGAGATCATGGGTGATGAAGAGATAGGCCACGTTTTCGCGCGCTTGCAGGTCGAGGAGGAGCTTCAGGATGCCATCCGCGACCAAGGGATCAAGGGCAGAGGTCACCTCATCGCAGATGATGAGCTTCGGTTTCGCCGCCAAGGCACGGGCGATGCAGACGCGTTGCTTTTGCCCGCCGGAAAGTTCGGCCGGATAGCGGTCGGCAAAGCCTTTGCCCATCTCGATCTGGTCAAGCAGCTCTTGAATCCGCTTTTCTTTCTCGGCGCCTTTCAGGCCGAAATAGAATTCGAGCGGGCGACCGATGATGGTGCCGACGGTCTGGCGTGGGTTCATCGCCACATCGGCCATTTGATAGATCATCTGCAACTCGCGCAGATCATCTTTGGTGCGCCCGGCAAGGTCGGTCGACAGGCTGCGCCCGGCAAAGCTGATGCGACCTTGCGCCGGAGGCAGAAGCCCGGTGATCGCACGGGCAAGCGTGGATTTGCCCGAGCCGCTTTCGCCGACGATGGCAAGTGTCTGACCGGGGGCGACATCGACCGTGACATTTTTCAGCACGTCGAAATTCGTGCCCTTGTAGCGGGCTGTCACATTCTGCACCGACAGGACCGGGGCCGCGTGCGGCTTTTCGTCGTGATCAATCGAGCGGACCGAAACGAGTGCCTGCGTATAGGCCTCTTTCGGGGTGTTGATGATATGGTCGGTCGTGCCGTATTCCACCATTTTTCCGTGCCGCAGCACGAGGATGTCATCAGCCACCTGCGCCACAACGGCAAGGTCATGCGTGATGTAAAGCGCTGCCACCCCGGTTTCATGGATCGCCCGCTTGATCGCCGCCAAGACGTCGATCTGCGTCGTCACATCAAGCGCAGTGGTGGGCTCATCAAAGATCACAAGATCCGGCTTTGGGCAGAGCGCCATTGCCGTCATCACCCGCTGCAACTGCCCGCCCGACACCTGATGCGGGTAGCGGTTGCCAATGGTTTCGGGGTTCGGCAGCGAGAGTTGGCGGAACAGCGACACCGCCCGGGCCTCGGCCTCGGATTTGGTCATCACGCCATGAGCGACCGAGGTTTCGATCACCTGCTCCATCAGCTTTTTCGCCGGGTTGAAGCTGGCGGCAGCGGATTGGGCGACATAGGTCACTTCTTTGCCGCGCAGATCACGCAAATCGCCCTGCCCGGCCGCACGAATATCGCGCCCGTTCAGCACGATTTGCCCCCCGGTCAGGCGCACGCCGCCGCGGCCAAAGGCCATGGCCGAAAGCCCGATGGTGGATTTGCCCGCGCCGCTTTCGCCGATCAGGCCCAGCACTCGACCCTTTTCGACCGACACGGAAACGCCATCGACCAGCACGACATGGCGAGGCGCCTCGCCCGGCGGATAAGCCGTTGCTTCGATCTTCAGGTTCTTGAACGAGAGGAGAGGATCAGCCACCGCGGCCCCCTTTCAGACTGGAGGTGCGCGACAAGATCCAGTCGGCAACAAGATTGACCGAGATTGCCAGCGCGGCAATCGCCATGGCAGGCATCAGCGCGGCGGCTTTGCCGTAGATCAGACCATCCTTGTTTTCTTTCACCATGCCGCCCCAATCGGTCAGCGGCGGCTGAATACCAAGGCCAAGGAAGGACAGGGTCGAAATAAACAGCACGGCGAAGATGAAGCGCAGGCCGAATTCGGCGACGAGCGGCGAGAGCGCATTGGGCAGGATTTCGCGGAAGATGATCCAGCCTTGTTTCTCGCCCCGCAGTTTCGCGGCCTCGACATAGTCCATCACGGTGATGTCCATGGCGACGGCCCGCGACAGGCGAAAGACGCGGGTGCTGTCGAGAACACCCATCACAAGGATCAGCACCGTCAGATTCAGGGGCAGCACCGAAAGCATGACAAGCGCCACGATCAGCGACGGGATTGCCATCACCAGATCGACGACGCGTGACAGTGTCTGATCGATCCAGCCCCCACGCACGGCGGCAAAGAAGCCAAGGAACGATCCGAGCGAAAAGGCCAAGATCGACGACGCAAGCGCCACAAAGATCGTGACCTGCGCGCCATAGATCAGGCGCGAAACGATGTCGCGGCCGATGGTGTCAGTGCCAAGCCAGTATTGCGCCGACGGCCCCTCCCAGACGCCGCCAACAGCGGAATCAATCGGATAGGGCGCGATGAACTGTGCGAAAAGGCCGATGAACAGGAAGGCCCCGGTCAGCACCAGCCCGACAATGGCGGAAAGCGGAAGTCTCATTTCGGGTGCCTCAGGCGCGGGTTGGCCACGATGGCGATGATATCGGCCGCCATGTTCAGAAAAATATAGACAGCGGCGAAGATCAGACCCACGGCCTGCACCACGGGAACATCGCGCTTGGTCACATGGTCCACGAGGTATTGGCCCAAAGCATTGTAACCAAACACCACCTCGACCACGACGACACCGACGACCAGATAGGCGAGGTTCAGCATGACGACCGACACCACCGGGGCGATGGCATTGGGGAAGGCATGACGCCAGACCACCTGCATCGGCGACAGACCCTTGAGTTCGGCGGTTTCGATATAGGCCGATTGCATCACGTTCAGAATTGCAGCGCGGGTCATGCGCATCATGTGCGCCAGAACCACCAGAACCAGAACGATCACCGGCAAGGCCACGGCGTGCAGCTTGGCCCAGAAACTCATGCCAGGAAACACCATGGCAACGGGCTGAAAGATCGGGATGACTTGTGTCAGCAGGAAGATCACGAAATAGGCCGCGACGAATTCGGGCAGGCTGATCGTGGTCAGCGTCACGCCCGAAATCACCTTGTCAGGCCAGCGGCCCGCATAGCGCGCGGCAATGACCCCCAAAAGGATCGCCAGCGGCACCGAGATCGCGGCAGCACAGCCTGCAAGGAACAGCGTGTTGCCCAGCCGTTGCCCGATGGATTGCGCGATATCGGCCTTATTAGTCAGGGCTGTGCCAAGGTCGCCCTGCAACACGCCGCCCAGCCAGCTGAAATAGCGGCTTAGCGCAGGCTGATCCAATCCCATCTGTTCGCGCAAGTTGGCCAAGGCTTCGGGTGTCGCCTGTTGGCCAAGAATGGCCTGCGCGGTATCACCCGGCAGGGCCTCGACCCCCAGAAAAATCACAGCCGAAACGGCGAGAAGGAGCAGGAGGCCCAGCGCAATGCGCTGGACCACCAGTTTCAATACCGGATGCATGAGTTCCGGCCTTAGGCGTTCAGCCAGCAGCGCACTTGCGCCCGACCGTTCATCAGTTCGCCGTTCGGATCATCGATCCAGCCGCCGACCGTTTCCGACACGCCCGACACAAAGTCGTTGAACATCGGCAGGATCAGGCCGCCTTCGTCGCGCAGGATATGCGCCATTTCCGAATACTGACCCTTGCGCTTGGCCGCATCCAATTCGCCGCGCGCCGCAAGCAAAAGCTCGTCGAACTTGGCGTTCTTGAATTTGGTGTCGTTCCATTCCGCGGTGGACAGGTAAGCGGTGGAATACATCTGATCCTGCACCGGACGGCCCCCCCAATACGAGGCGCAGAACGGGGCCACGTTCCAAACGTTCGACCAGTAGCCGTCATCGGGCTCCAGCTTCACTTCCAGCGGAATGCCTGCGGCCTTTGCCGAAGCGGCAAAGAGGTTGGCCGCATCGACCGCACCCGGGAAGGCACCCGGCGCGGTGGCCAAGATGATCGGGCTGCCGTCATGGCCGGACTTTTTGTAGAACTCGGCCGCTTTGGCCGCGTCATACTCGCGCTGTTCAATGCTGTCGTCGAAGAACGGATAGGCCGAGTTGATCGGGAAGTCGTTCCCGCGCGATCCCAGACCGCCAAGGATCTTGTCCACCTGTTCCTGACGGTTGATCGCCAATTTCAGCGCCATCCGCAGGTCGTTGTTGTCAAACGGTGCCTTGTCGACATGCATGATGAACACATAGTGACCACGGCCTGGAACGGCGCGAATTTGCACGCCCGGCACGCCTTTCAGCAGTTCGACGATCTTCGGGTCGACCCGGTTGATCATATGCACCTGACCGGACTGCAGTGCAGCGGTACGGGCCGTGTTGTCGTTGATGACAAGAATCTCCACCTCATCGGCATGACCGATCGAGCTGTCGAAATAATTGGCATGCTTGACGAAGGTATGGCGCACGCCCGGCTCGTTCACGACCACCTTATAGGGGCCAGCACCGATGCCTGCCGCCGGATTGTCCACACCGCCACCGGGCTGGATCATCAGGTGATAGTCGGCCATCAGATAGGGCAGGTCGGCGTTGGCGGCGTTCAGCTTCAGCGTGACCATGTCACCTTCGGCCTTCATCTCGGTGATGCCCTGCACGATGCCCAAAGCGCCCGATTGCGACTTTTCGTCGGTGTGGCGCTTCAGCGTGGCAATCACATCATCCGCCGTAACGGTCTTGCCATCGTGGAATTCCACACCGGCGCGAATCTTGAATTTCCATTCCGTCGCGTCGGACGAGGAAGAAACCTCTTCAGCGATACGGTGATCAATGGTGCCGTCGGGGTTCACATCGACCAGCATTTCGCCCCAGGTCATGTTCACCTGGAAAGGCACTTCCGAAGCGGCCAATGCCGGGTCCAGCGAGTTGGTGGATTCACCGCCCTGCATCCCGATACGGATGACGCCGCCTTTTTTGGGCTCTTCGGCATGTGCAGCCTTGGTGAACAACGCCCCTGCAAGGGCAGCGGAAACCCCCATCGCCGTGGTGCGGCCCACGAATTCGCGGCGGGTCATCGCGCCTTTGCGCACCCGTGCGATCATCTGGTCGAGTTGATCGGACATAGACTTTTCTCCCTGCTTTTTGGCCCGGATTACCGGTGCCTTCTTGTTGATTTGAAACCCACTAAATCGCGAAGCCTTGGGTCTGGCAACGATTCTTGCCATGGCTTGGCGTCACACAAAGACGCGCGGCACCTCGTCATCAAAAGACCGCTCAAAAATCTTTGTCTCACCCTCATAGGCGGTCAACCGGGCCTGCAGCCGCAGATGGCTGGCACTGGCTGTCATTTCGGTATGCACTTCGGTCCGCACGCGCCAATCCCCGCGCGACAGGCGCTGCTCCCAAGTGTGCACCGCGCGGGCCGACAGCGGATCGTCGGGATGAACCTCCCAAAGTTCGGTCATCGTCTCGCCGGTCTGCAACCCATGCGTCAGGTTTTCCGCATCCCCCAGATCATCGCGGATCACCAAGGCAACCTTGCCGGTGATAAGATCCGTCTCGATCTTGCGGGTGGTCTTGCCCTCGCGCAGCACCTTGTGCTGCCACGGTTTGGCATGTTCTGCCGGGGGCGGCGTCCATTCGCCAGCCGCGCCCTGATGCACCGGAAGATCAAGGCGCCCCGCCACAAGCGTCAGTTTGCCCGCCTGCGGTGAAGGCCAAACGAAGGGCCAATAGGAATTCGACAGCGCCAATCGCAACCGGTGGCCGGGGGCCAGCCGGTAGGCCATTTGGTCAATGTCAAAAGCAACGTCGACCGCCTGCCCCGGCACCAAAGGCGCAGGGTTTTCCATTCCATCGCGGTGACACAGGTTCAGCATGCCATGCGCAATGCGCACCGAACGACCATCTGGCCCCACATCGCACAACCGCGCGACGACAAAGCCCAGAGGCGCATCCGACGACAGCCGCAACGACAGCCGCGCCGCACCGATCAGATCCAGCGGCGCCGCCAACTCCGGCCCCTCAAAGCAAACCGACATCGCATCATCGCCAGCCTGATCGCCCGGCATTTCGGCATTCAGCCCCATCGGGAAAAACTCGCCCGTGTGCAGACCCAGATGCTGCGGCGTGGCGATCTCAGCCCGGAAATCACCTTCAATGTGGCCGAAGAATCCCGGGGCAAGGGGCGGCGCCCCGGACGCCAGCCCCAGATGCAACACCTCTCGCTTTACCCGTGGGCTGGGCCATGCCGCTTCGGCCACCCAAGTCCCGGCGCGGTGCTTGGCGCTGGCATCCGGCGCCTCAGAATCAAGCCGATAAACCCGATAGGCCGGGTCAGCCTCTGCGCCGTTGGACACGCCCTTCAGCCAGCGATCCCACCAGCGCAGCGCTTCTTGCAGAAAGCCGATCTGCGGACCCGGCACGGCGGTATGGGGGTATTGATGCACCCAAGGCCCGACAATGCCTTTGACCGGCCCGGCACAATTGGCAACCAAAGCGGCCACCGTGTTCATGTAATTGTCAGCCCAGCCGCCCCAGATCTGAACCGGAACGGTCATGCGGGCATAATCTTCGCAGACGGACCCATGTTTCCAATAGGCATCCCGCGCCTGATGACCTGCCCAGCGCGGCGCGAGCCACGGCTCGGCCTCGAGCCGCGCCAGCCAGTCCTCGCGCCAATCGGCCCGCAGTGCGGGGTCCGCCGGGCGGCTGGAATAGGACAACATCACCGCCCCCCAGCCGAAATTTTCACCCAGCAGGCAGCCGCCCTTGAAGTGGATATCATCGGCAAAACGATCGGTCGTTGAACAGACTGAAACCACGGCTTTCAAGGCGGGCGGCTGGCGAAAGGCCGTCTGCAGGCAGTTGAACCCGCCCCAGCTCTTGCCCATCATCCCCACCGCACCCGAACACCACGGCTGACGCGCCAACCAAGCGATCACCTCCTCGGCGTCGCGCAGCTCTTGCTCGGTGTATTCGTCGGCGATCAGCCCTTGGCTGTCGCCACAGCCGCGCATATCGACCCGCACGGCGGCATAGCCATGACCCGCGAAATAGGGATGCATCATCTCATCGCGCGGCAAGGTGCCGTCGCGTTTGCGATACGGTATATATTCCAGAATGGCCGGAACCGGATTTGCCGCTGCATCGTCGGGCATCCAGACCCGCGCAGACAGACGGCAGCCGTCTGACAGGACAATCCCCATATCCGGGGTTTCTTTGATTTGGTGCGGAAATGCGGTGACGACGACCATTGAATTCTCCCTGCGTATAACAGGGCATGTTCCTGATCGTCGCTCTTGTCATTTCCGTCGCTTCACATGCTGGAAGCGACGAAATCCTGGAAAACCGCAGGTGTTTCAGACCGGCGCAGCGGACCGCTTATCCACGCCTCACTTCTGAACCTCGCCAAAGCCCGTGATCTTCACCAGATCATCCGTGCCATAGCCATCAACCTTCGGCATTGCGCTGTCATCGGAATGTTGAATCGACAGATAGGCCGCCTTGCCGCTGGCATCAAAAATGAAGCCGGTCGGCTCGGCGCTGCTGTCTTTCACCGAAGCGACTCGGATGCAGCCGTCAGACTTTACATCGCGGTCCGCCCCATCGGGCAGACAGGCCCAGACATCGCCATTCAGGTGATCCTCGGCCACATAAAGAATTCCAGTGCCGGGCTGAAAGTCGAGATTGTCAAAGGAGTTGAACTCGGTATCGCCTTCGATGAAGCGGTTGATCACCGTGGTCGGCATCCGCTTGCCCAGCGCATCAGGCCCCGGCGCCAAAGGATCGCTGTCGGTGGCGCACATCACCTCGGCATAGTTCCCCGCCGCATCATTGCCGGTATTGCTGAAACAAAACCGCACCCCTGCGGTGTAGGTCAAATCCTGATGCAGATCTTCGGGGCGATAAAATCCTGTCGCCCCTTTTTCATTTGCATCGCTGCGCGCCTTGGCGGGATCGACCTCGATCCACGTCGCATTGCCAACTTCGCAGCCCTGCCCGTACTGCACCAGATCGCGCTCACACTGCACCTGCATGGCATAGGCCTTGCCCGCGACAAGAGGCGAATCCTCCAAGCGGGCAATCGCCCCACCGGCAAAGGGTGTTTCGGGGATGAATTTGTACATCGCGCCCCCATCGGCGTTGGGCGCAGTGGTTCCGGGACGCAATTCGTCGCCGCCATAGACGACACCGCTCTGCAAAACCGCGATTCCCTCCCAGCGCATGATGGGCAAGGCCGGACGGCGCACCACGGCGGCCGGATCCGTGGTCTCGCCCGTGTCACCGTTCAGAACCGTCACCACCTTGGACATCGCCAGCGGGTTCAGGATTTCATAAGCCCCCCCCTGATCGCGTTCTTCGGTGAACAGGATAGTGCCCCAAGGGGTGGTGCGGATACCGTCGCAATGCGCGGTCCCCCGCACGATGGTTTCCACCTTGCCGTCAGCCAGTGAAATGCGCTGCACACCGGGCTGCATTTTGCCCGGTTCGAGGGTTTCGGCATCGCTTTCAATGCAGGAAATCAGATGGCTTGGGGCCGTGGCCGGATAAAAGGCCATCATGTCGCTGTGTGAGGCAGCCTCGGTTGTCAGGAACTCGGCGACCAGCCCATCGGCCAAAGCGATGCTATCGGCAGCGCTGCGGCCAGCAACCCGGTAGCCCTGCATCGGGCTTGCCGCGGCAGAGTGCGCCAAGGGTGCTTCGATCCCAAACAGTGCGGGCGCGTTTCGGGCCAGCAAAGCATCGACCGCAACGCCAAAATCCTCGGCCCCTGCGTGCGCCGCAACACCAACCAAAAGGGCCCCCAGCAAGATTCGCTTCAACTCAACCTCCATGACTTCGGCTCCTCTCTTGGGCCCATGCCGTAACGCAACAACGACGCGCATGTAACAGGTTAATGTCAGAAAACCGTGTCGCCGGGCCTTGCCGCCGCCCCAAGACAGGCTAGGCTGCCGCCATTCCCAATGCCCCGGAGCCGTCATGACCAAGTCTTCGCCGAAGCGCCCCAATATCCTGATCCTGATGGTCGACCAGTTGACCGGGACGCTGTTTGAAGACGGCCCCGCCGACTTCCTGCATGTGCCGAACCTGCGCAAACTGGCCGCAAACTCGGTGCGCTTTGCCAACAGCTATACCGCGTCGCCGCTATGCGCGCCGGCCCGTGCCGCCTTTATGTCGGGCGCCCTGCCCCGGCGCACGCGGGTCTATGACAACGCCGCTGAATTTTGCTCTGACATCCCGACCTATGCCCACCATCTGCGCCGCGCGGGCTATTACACGGCGCTGTCGGGCAAGATGCATTTTGTCGGTCCCGACCAGCTGCACGGGTTCGAGGAACGCCTGACCACCGACATCTACCCCGCCGATTTCGGCTGGACGCCAGACTATCGCAAACCCGGCGAACGCATCGATTGGTGGTATCACAACATGGGCTCCGTCACCGGCGCAGGCGTGGCGGAAATCACCAACCAGCTGGAATACGACGACGACGTTTGCCATCAGGCGGTGCAGAAGCTTTACGATCTGTCGCGCGGCCTTGACCCGCGCCCATGGTGCCTGACCGCCAGCTTCACCCACCCACACGATCCCTTTGTCGCGCGCCGCAAATACTGGGATCTTTACGAAGGCATCCCGGAACTGGAGCCGCCGCAGAGCCTTGCCTATGAAGACATGGACCCCCACTCCAAACGCCTGATGGACGCCTGCGACTGGCGGTCGATGGAGGTTACGCCCGACCATATCCGCCGCTCGCGCCAAGGCTATTTTGCCAATATCTCTTATGTCGATGACAAGATCGGCGAAATTCTGGCGGTGCTCGAAGCCTCACGCCAAGAAGCGATCATCGTCTTCGTCTCAGACCATGGCGAAATGCTGGGCCGCAAGAGCCTGTGGTTCAAGATGAACTTCTTCGAAGGCTCGGCGCGCGTGCCCTTGATGATCTCGGCCCCCGGCCTGACACCCGCCACCATCACCACCCCGGTTTCCACCATCGACCTGACGCCAACGCTGTGCGATCTGGCGGGCATCTCGATGGACGAGGTCATGCCTTGGACGGATGGAGAAAGCCTTGTCCCCTTGGCCAAGGGCATCGAACGCACCAGCCCCGTTGCGATGGAATATGCCGCCGAAGGCACCATCACCCCAATGGTCTGCCTGCGGCAAGGCGCATGGAAATACATCCACTGCCCGGCCGATCCTGACCTGCTGTTCGATGTGGCGGGCGACCCCGAGGAAACCAACAACCTCGCAGGGGATCCGCGTGCCGCCGAAGTGCTGACGCATTTCCAAGCATTGGCGAAGGCCCGCTGGGACATGGCCGCCTATGACGCCGAAGTGCGCCAAAGTCAGGCGCGCCGATGGGTGGTTTATGAGGCCCTGCGCAACGGCAACTACTACCCTTGGGACCATCAGCCGCTGCGCGCGGCCTCGGAACGCTACATGCGTAACCACATGGACCTGAACGTGCTGGAAGAAAACAAACGCTTCCCGCGCGGCGAGTGATCCTGACGCCGCGCGCAGCTGTCTGCTTGGGGACGTTCCGAGTGGTCAGCTGCGCCCGGTTTTGGCGTCGTCCAGAATCTTTTCCGCGCCCTTCCACCCCATCAGGATGGACGGGGCATTGGTGTTGCCAGCGATCAAGTTCGGGAAGGCAGAGGCATCGATCACCCGCAGCCCCGCCACCCCATGAACACGGCAGCGGGCATCGACAACCGATGTCGCCGCATCTGCACCCATACGCGCGGTGCAAGAGTGGTGATAGACCGTGCCGGAGCGCTGCCGGAAATCGTGGATAAGGTCGGCATCGGACTGCACGGCAGGGCCGGGGCGCAGCTCTTCTTCAATCAAGCCAGCCATCGCCGGCTGGGCCGCGATGTGGCGGAGGTATTTCACCGCCTCCAGCATTTCCTGCACGTCGTGATCGGTGGAAAACACATTCGCCACGATCTTCGGATGCGCCAGCGGGTCGGGCGACTGAATATGGATATGCCCGCGCGACGTGGGGCGGCAGTTCGACAGGCCGATTGACAGACCGGGGAACGGATCAGGCGTCAAGAGGGGCCGTTCACCTGCCTTGGGCAGAAGCGTCGAGAAGGCTTGCAGATAGAGCTGCATATTTGGCCGATCCAGCCCGGAACGGGTGCGGAAAAAGCCGCCGCCGTGGTTGATGGACTTGGCCAAAGGGCCGCCTCCGGTCAGGAAATATTGCAGACCGACCAAAGCCTTGCCCCACCATGGCCGCAGGATGTTGTTGTAGGTCGGCACCTTCATGCGGAAGGTGTAATTGATGCCCTGATGGTCGGACATATGTTCGCCGACATTGGGGTTGTTCAGGACGACCGGCAGGCCAAGGCCCTGCAAATGCGCGGCGTTGCCGATCCCTGAAAGCTCCAACAGTTGGGGTGAGTTTACCGCGCCGCCCGACAGGATCACCTCGGCGTTGCAGCGCAATTCGTGGCGCTGGCCGCCTTGCACATATTCTACGCCAACCGCGCGGCGGTCCTGCATCAAAACCTTCGTCACCTGCGCCCGCGTGATGACCCGCAGGTTCGCCCGTTTCAGCGCCGGGCGCAGGAAGGCCCGCGCGGTGGAGTTGCGGCGCGCGTTGCGGATGGTCATTTGGTAGTTCCCGGCACCTTCCTGTTCGGCCCCGTTGAAATCGGGGTTATAGGGCAGGCCCGCCTGACCACAGGCGCGAATGTAATCCTCGACCAAGGGATGCAGCCCCTTGCGATTGGCGCTGATGAACAAGGGGCCACCCTTGCCGCGATAGGCATCGCCGCCGGCCTCATTGTCTTCGATCTGGCGGTAGGCGGCGGTACAATCGTCCCAACCCCAACCGGGATTTTCGGCGCCCCACTCCTCATAATCGGCACGATGGCCCCGGATCCAGACCATGGCATTGATGCTGGACGATCCGCCCAGAACCTTGCCGCGTGGCCAGTGATCCCGCTGGCCGTTCAGCCCCGGATCAGGCTCGGTTGCGTACATCCAGTTGACGGCAGAGTTGTAGAACAGCTTGCCATACCCCAGCGGCAGATGGACGAAGAAATTGTTCAAGTTCCACGCCGTATCGCTGCCGCCCGCTTCGATCAGCGTGACCCGATGTTTGCCGCTTTCGCTAAGGCGGTTGGCCAAAACGCAGCCGGCGCTGCCTGCGCCCACGATGATATAATCGGTGTCTTGCATTGGGGCCTCCCTGAACGGTCAGACCCTAGCGCCCAAGCCCGCAAGCCCCTTGGTGTTTTGCGACGAAATACGTCGCAAATGGGGGCTCTGTGGGGTTGACGAAGGGGCTTACCGCCCCTTCCAGACCGGGTCGCGTTTTTCGGCAAAGGCGCGGGCACCTTCCAACTGGTCCTCGGAGGAATAAAGTTTGTCCACCGTCGGCATCTGCCGTTTGGTGATGCGGTTCAGCGCATCTTGGAAGCGCATGTTTTCCGCCTCGCGCACAACTTCCTTGATTGCGGCGTAAACCAAGGGCGGGCCGGATTCCAAAAGCCGCGCCAGATCCCATGCCTTGGCCAAAAGATCTTCGGGCGCGCAGATTTCTTTGACCAAACCCCAGCGATGCGCCTCTTCGGCGTCGAACCAACGGCCGGTCAGCAAAAGGTCCATGGCAACGTGATAGGGGATGCGCTTGGGCAGTTTGATGCTGGCGGCATCGGCCACGGTGCCCGACCGAATTTCCGGAAGCGCAAAGGTGGCATTGGTGGAACACAGGATCAGATCGGCAGACAGGGCAAACTCCAGCCCCCCGCCACAGCAAATGCCGTTCACGGCGGCGATCACCGGCTTGTTGAGGTTCGGCAGTTCCTGCAACCCGGCAAAGCCGCCAACCCCATAGTCGCCATCCACCGCGTCGCCCTCGGCTGCGGCTTTCAAATCCCAACCGGGGCAGAAGAACTTTTCGCCCGCAGCGCGGATGATGCAGACCCGCAGGCTGTCATCATCGCGGAAATCACGGAACACCAATCCCATCACCCGGCTGGTCTTCAGGCTGATCGCGTTGGCCTTGGGGGCGTCCAGCGTCACCTCAAGGATCGCGCCTTCGCGGCGGGTCTTGATCGGGCCTTCGGTTCTCATCTGCATTTCAGCCATGGCTCACACCTTCCGGATCAGGGCATCCACCGCCACGGCACCCTGTGCGCGAACGAGGATCGGGTTGATTTCAATTTCTTCAAGGCTGCCATCGGCCAGCATTTTTTGCCCCAAGGCCACAGCGATCCGGGCAACGGCTGCCATGTCGGCCTTTGTCCGCCCTCGATAGCCGTCAAGCAATGGCCAAAGCCGCAGGGTCTGAAGGGCCGCCAGCACCTGTGTCTCGGTCGCGGGCAGCACCAATGTCACGGTATCGGCCAGCACCTCGGCGGTGACGCCACCCATGCCAAGCGTCAGCGTCACGCCGTAAACCGGATCGCGGCGCAGGCCGAGCAGGATTTCCGCCACAGCCCCGGTGACCATTTCTTCTACCAGATAGCCGGTGGCGCCCGCCATGTCGGCCTGACCCGCAAGACTGGTCAGCCCCAAGCGTACCGCCCCGGCTTCGGTCTTGTGGGCAAAGCCCAAACCTTTCAGCGCATAGGGCGCAGTCAACCCGGTGACATCAAGACCCGCCAAAGTTGGCGCAGTCACCGCCTTTGGTACCGGCACCCCGGCCTCGGCCAGCAAAGCCTTGCCGTCCGCCTCACTCAGCATCTCGCTATCACGCGGGGCCAAGGCCTTGGCAGGCCGCCAACCCGGCGCGCCCGCAGGCGTCTGCGCCGCCTTGATCGCAGCCAGCGCAGTTTCCAGACCCAACAGGGTGCAAACCCCCTGATCCATCATGGCCTGCACCCGGCCCTCGCCGAAATTCTCGGCCATCGAGGCAACCGGCAACGCAATCTTTCCGGTGGCCTTTTGCGCCGCAACGATGGCGTCAAAGGCAGGCTGATAGCCGGACGGATCACACCGATCGGCCCGCGGGCTGTCGATGATGTAGATCCCCGCATCATAGGCCTCGAGCATGGCCGAAAAGACCTCGGTGGTCTTTGGCCCGTCACCCCAGATGAAGGTGTGGTAATCCAACGGGTTGGAAATGGTTGGAATTTCCCCCAAGACCGCGAAAAGCCGATCATGCGTCGCCTGTGGCACCGGCGGAAAGTCGATGCCATGCGGCGCGGCGAGATCGGCCACGAGGCCCGCTTCCCCACCGGAGCAGGAGAGCGAGCAAATACGTGTCCCGATCTGCGGGCCGTGCATGTGGAAGATTTTCAGCGTCTCGATCAGTTCTGAGGGGGTGTTGACCTCTGCCACACCGACCTGCCGCAGGAAGGCACTCGAGGCCGCACCACCGCCGGCCAAGCTGGCGGTATGGCTGGCCGCCGCGCTGCGGGAAAGTTCCGTCTTGCCCGACTTGATCGCCACCACCCCTTTGCCCATCGCGCGCGCGCGTTCCGCCAAAGCGGCAAAGGCCGGGGCATCGTCAATGCCTTCGATATAAAGGCCAAGCGCGGTCACCCGCGGATCATCCAAAAGCGCCCCGGCAAGTTCGGCCAAGCCAACCACCGCCGCATTGCCCAAACAGGCAACATAGGCCACAGGAAGCCCGCGCTGCTGCATGCCAAGATTGATGACGATGTTTGAGGACTGGCTGATCAGCGCCACCCCCTTATCGACCGGAATGCCGCCATGCTGGTCAGGCCACAAAAGCGCGCCATCCAGATAATTGATGACGCCATAGCAATTCGGCCCAAGGATCGGCATATCGCCGGCCGCAGCAATCAGCTTGGCCTGCAACTCCGGCTCGCCCGCCTCGGTCCAACCGCTGGCGAAGCAGATCGCGCCACCCGCGCCCATGGTGGAAAGCTCGCGCACCACATCAATCGTGGCAAAGCGGTTGACGCCGATGAAGGTGGCATCCGGCGGCTCCGGCAGATCGGCCAAAGACGCATAGGCCTTGAGCCCGCCGATTTCAGACTTGGTTGGATGTACCGGCCAAACCGGGCCTTTGAAGCCCATCTTGGCGCATTGCTCAATCACATTCAGCGCCCAACCCGCGCCCAGAACGGCGATGTGGCGCGGGCGCAAGAGACGGTCGAGGTCTTTCATCGGAAACGTTCCTTTGGCGTCATGCCCCATGCGGGCGCAGCAGTTCGCGGCTGATGATGTGACGCTGAATTTCGCTGGTGCCTTCCCAGATGCGCTCTACCCGCGCGTCACGCCAAATGCGCTCCAGTGGCAATTCATCCATCAGCCCCATACCGCCGTGGATCTGGATCGCCTCATCGGCGATCATTGCCAGCACTTCGGTGGCTTTCAGCTTCGCCATCGACATGTCGGCTTCGGTCACAGTGCCTTGATCATACTTCCAAGCGGCCTCGCGGGTCAGCAGTTCGGCGGCCTTCAACTCCATCGCCATATCGGCAAGCTTGAAGCTGATGCCTTGGAACTTGCCAATCTGCTGGCCGAATTGCTTACGCTCGGCCGCGTAGGTGACGGCATGGCCCAGCGCGCGTTCAGCCCGGCCAAGGCAGGTGGAGGCGACTTGCAGGCGGGTGGCACCCAGCCAGCTGTTCGCCACCTCAAAGCCCTTGTGAACCTCGCCCAAGATCTGGCGTTTGTTCAGGCGGCAATCGTCGAATTCCAGAATGCCGTTGGTATAGCCCCGGTGCGATACGTTGCGATAGCCATCGCGCACGGTGAAGCCTTTGGTGCCTTTGTCGACGAAAAACGCGGTGATCTTCTTCTTCGGGCCGCGCGGCGTGTCTTCCTCGCCCGTTGCCATGAAGACAATGGCAAAGCCCGCCAGATCAACGTGAGAGATGAAATGCTTGGTGCCGTTCAGCACCCAGTCATCCCCGTCTTGCCGCGCCGACGCCTTCATCCCCCGCAGGTCCGACCCGGCGCCCGGTTCGGTCATCGCAAGGCAATCCCAGGTTTCGCCCCGGATGCACGGCATCAGATATTGCTCGCGCTGTTCGGCATTCCCGGCCAGCAGAATATTCGACGGCCGCGCCACGCAGGTCCAGTGCAGGGCATAATTGGCCCGGCCAAGTTCCTTTTCATAAAGCAGCCACGACAGCGTATCGAGACCCGCCCCCCCAACTTCGGCAGGCATATTGGCGGCGTAAAGCCCGGCCTCGATGGCTTTTTTCTGGATCTCTTTGATGAGCTCCATCGGCAAATGACCCGAACGTTCAACGGCCAGCTCATGCGGGAAAAGTTCGTTTTCCACAAAAGCCCGCGTCGCATCGACGATCATCTGCTGTTCTTCGGTCAGTCCGAAATGCATGGCTTACTTCCTTTGACCAACAGCACGGCCTGCACCTTCGGGCAGGGGCAGATTGGCGTGGGCATCAGCAACCGCTTTCAGCTTGGCCCAGACCTCTGCCGAAGCGGGGGACGATTTACCCGCCGCCATATCGACGTGCAAGCAAAGCTGCTCGATGGTGGCCACGCATTCCTCGCCCTTCATGATACGCACGAAGGACCGGAAGCGCTTTTCATCCGCCGAGATGATCTGGATGGTGCCGGTCAGCCGGTCGCCCAGCTTGGCCTCGCCCAGATGGCGGATATGGGTTTCGGCGGAATAATAGCTGTGACCGCCCGCCACATAATCCATCCCCGCCCCGATCAGCCGCAAGAAGGCGTCCACGGTCTCCGAGTTGGCAAAGTAATAGCGGCTTTCGGTCATATGACCGTTGTAGTCGATCCAGCCGGGCAGCACCTGCATATGGGCCATAGCCAACGGGGCCGCTTTCGGCGCGGTGTCGGTGTTGCCAAAGAACGCCGCCGCATTGCGTTCGTCATGCTCGCGCAGCACCTTGCCCGCACCCCAGTTGCGGTCTTTCAAAGCACGCAGGAAGCCGATCAGGTTGCTGTCGCGAATCCGCTCCAACTCGCGGATGGAATGGTGGCCGGATTGCGCGTCGGACTGGCCTGCGATGAGGTCCACGAGTTCGTCGTTGAACTCGGGCACGTCCATCAGTTTGGTCCAGGGCCAGGTCAGGCAGGGGCCGAACTGCGCCATGAAATGCTTCATGCCCGCCTCGCCGCCCGCAACGCGGTAGGTCTCAAAGAGGCCCATCTGACCCCAACGCAGACCAAAGCCCATGCGGATGGCCTCGTCGATTTCTTCGGTCGTGGCGATGCCGTCTTTCACCAGCCACAGCGCCTCGCGCCAGACGGCCTCAAGGAAGCGGTCGGCGATATGGGCGTCGATTTCCTTGCGGATGTGCAGCGGGAACATGCCGATTTCGCGCAAGATTTCCTTGGCGCGCTCGATGGCTTCAGGCGGGTTTTTGGGGCTGGGAACCACCTCGGCCAAGGGCAAAAGGTAGACCGGGTTGAACGGGTGGGCGACAAAGATCATCCCCGGCTCGGGTGCCTTTTCCTGCAACTCCGAAGGTTTGAAACCCGAGGTCGAGGAGCCGATCAACACGCCGGGTGCGACCTGTTGGATTTGTGCAAAGACGCGATGCTTCAGCTCCAGACGTTCCGAGACGGATTCTTGGATATATTCCGCCCCTTCCACCGCTTCGGTGATGGTGCTGACGAAGGTCAGCGTGCCTTCAGCAGGCATCGGCACATCCGAAAGCGCGGGCAACGCCTTGCGGGCATTGGCGATCACCTCGCCCACCTTGCGCGGGGCCTCAGGATCGGGATCAAAGACCGCAACGTTCCAGCCGTTCAGCAGGAACCGCGCCGCCCAACCGCCGCCAATAACCCCACCCCCAATGATTGCCGCTTTCCGTGCCATGCCATGTCCTTTTCTATCTTGGCCCTCAGGCCTGAGCCCGCTGCACGCCTGCCTTGGCGCGTTGCCAAGGCAGGCCGCATAGGCCAATCCACATATGTCGCCCGCCCAAGCCTCGGCTTAGCGCGGCAGAGGGGCCCGCTTTTCGAGCTTCAGCTTGGCCCGCACTTCAGCCGGGGTAATGACCCGTGCCCCAAGGTTCGAGATGACGCTGACCGCCCGCTCCACCAGCTGCGCGTTGGTTGCCAGCACACCTTTGTCGAGCCAGAGGTTATCTTCCAGACCGACCCGCACGTTGCCGCCCGCCAGAACTGCCGCAGCCACATAGGGCATCTGATGACGGCCAAGCGCGAAGGCCGACCAGAACCAGTCGGACGGCACATTGTTCACCATCGCCAAGAAGGTGTTCAGATCATCCGGGGCACCCCACGGAACGCCCATGCACAACTGCACCAGCACCGGATCGGGAATGACACCTTCAGAGGCAAGTTGCTTAGCCAGCCACAGATGGCCGGTGTCGAAGGCTTCGATTTCGATGCGGACGCCTGCCTTGGTCATGCGGGTGGCCATATCGCGCAGCATGCCGGGCGTGTTGACCATCACATAGTCGGCTTCGTTGAAGTTCATCGTGCCGCAGTCGAGTGTGCAAATCTCGGGGCGGCATTCAACCACATGCGCCACGCGCTCTGTCGCGCCCGCCATGTCCGAACGCGGACCGATGCGGCCCATGTCCTCGGTGCCTTCGAAATAGATGTCACCGCCCATACCGGCAGTCAGGTTCAAAACCACATCGGTGCCGCTGTCGCGAATACGCTCGGTCACTTCGCGGTAAAGCGCAGGATCGCGGGCCGGTTTGCCGGTTTCGGGGTCGCGCACATGGCAATGCACGATGGCAGCACCTGCCTTGGCCGCATCAATCGCCGACTTGGCAATCTGTTCGGGCGAGCGCGGCACATGCGGGCTGCGGTCCTGCGTGCCGCCCGAGCCGGTGACGGCGCAGGTGATGAAAACTTCGCGGTTCATGGCCAAGGGCATGGGAATCCTCCAATTCGGTTCGCGCCAGCATAGCGGGGTTGATTCCGCACGCTTTGCAAATTACGCAATACTTATGGCAAAAAACGCAACGATCTTCGCTGCATCGCAGCAGCCCCTGACACTGGCCCTTTTGGTGTTGCCGCAAGCCTCAATCCTTGAGGTCGCCTCAACACTGGACCCGATGCGTTCGGCAAATCGGCATTTGGGATCCGAGGTTTACCGTTGGCGCGTGGTCTCGCCCGATGGGCAGGCGGTGCCGCTGACCTGTGGCATTGAACTCCCCTCAAACGGGCCTTTGCGTGCGGCAGAAGGGGCGGATGCGTTGATCGTCGTCGCCGGATTTCAGCAATGGCAGGGGGCAACCCCGCATCTGATCCGCGAACTGTCGCGCATGGCCCCGCGCTTTTCTGCCGTCGGCGCGATTGATGCCGGGCCTTGGGTGCTGGCGCGCGCCGGGCTTTTGAACGGCTACAAGGCCACGGTGCATTGGGAAGATCTTGAGGATTTCGCCACCGCCCATCCGGGCGTCGATGTGCAGCCAGACCGCTTTGTCATCGACCGCAGCCGCTTTACCGCAGGGGGGGCCGCCCCCGCCGCCGATCTGATGCTGCACCTGATCCGCGCCCGTCATGGGCCTGCACTTGCCCTGCAAGTTGCCGCCAGCTTTATCACCACGGCCCGCGACGGGCACGAACCCCAAGTCAGCCCACGCAAAACCGACCCGCGCCTTGACCCACGTGTGGCCATGGCCATCGCCCGCATGGAAGCACAGCTCGACAGCCCCGAACCGATGGCCGATCTCGCGCAGGCCATCGGCCTCTCCGCCCGCCGGCTGGAACAGATTTTCACCGAGAACCTTGGCCTGACACCCGCCGCCTATGCCTTGACCCTGCGGCTGCAAGCGGCGCGGCGGATGATCACCGACACCCGCCACCCCATGGCCGAAGTGGCGCTGCGCTGCGGGTTTTCGTCAGCCTCAAGCCTGTCCCGCGCATTCCGCGCGAAATTCGGCATGGCACCCAGCCGGTTGCGATAGCCCCGCGACGGGGGCGCGGGGGAGCCCCCCGCTTAGGACACCTCCAACAGACCCCGGCCCTTCAGCAAAGGTTCCACCCCCGGCATGCGACCGCGGAACAGGGTGTAGAGGTCTTCGGCCGGTTGCGATCCTCCCGCAGACAGGATGAAGGTTTCCAGCCGTTTCGCCGTCTCAGCGTCAAAGGCGTTGCCGGCTTCCTCAAAGGCGGCAAAGGCGTCAGCGTCCATCACCTCAGACCACATGTAGCTGTAATACCCCGAGGAATAGCCGTCGCCGGAGAAGACATGCGCGAAATGCGGCGTGGCATGGCGCATCCGGATGGCCTGCGGCATACCGATGGCTTCCAACACTTCGGCCTGTTTCTGCATCGGATCTGCCGGGGCCGCACCTTCATGGAAGGCCAGATCAACAAGGGCCGAGGCGACAAACTCGACCGTGGCAAAGCCCTGATCATAGGTGCCTGCGGCCAAGAGGCGCTGGAGCAAATCAGCAGGCATCGCGTCGCCCGTCTGCCAGTGGCGGGCGTGCTTTTCCAAAACCTCCGGCACCTCAAGCCAATGTTCATAAAGCTGGCTCGGCAGTTCCACGAAATCGCGGGCGACAGAGGTGCCCGAAATGAAACCATAGGTCACATTCGACAGCATCTGATGCAGCGCGTGGCCGAATTCATGAAACAATGTGCGGGCGTCATCATAGGACAGAAGTGCGGGATCGCCCTTGGCGAAGTTGCAGACATTGACCACGATGGGCCTTGTGTCCTCCCCCAATTTCTTCTGGCTGCGCATCGCAGAGCACCACGCGCCAGAGCGTTTGGAGCCGCGCGCGAAATAGTCACCAAGGAACACCGCAACATGGGCGCCGTTCCGGGTAACCTCCCAGCCGCGCACGTCGGGGTGATAGAAGGGGCCGGCGATTTCGCGGAATTCGAGGCCGAAAAGCCGGTTCGCACAATCGAATTGCGCGGCCAGCATCGCCTCAAGCGAGAGGTAAGGTTTCAGCGCCGCTTCATCCAGATCATGCTCTGCCTTGCGGCGCTTTTCGCTGTAATAGCGCCAATCCCAAGGCTCCAGCGGGCCTTGAAACCCATCCGCATGCAGCATGGCCTCCAGCACGGCCGCATCCGACAGCGCCTTTGTCCGGGCGGGTTCCCAGACCCGCATCAACAGGCTGCGGACGGCCTGTGGGGTCTTGGCCATCTCCGGCTCCAGCTTGAAATCGGCAAAGCTGGCATAACCGAGGAGCTGCGCCCGTTCGTGGCGCAGGGCGAGGATTTCGGCGGCAATCGCGCGATTGTCGTTGGCATTGCCATTGGCCCCACGGGCGACCCAAGCCGCATAGGCCTTTTCGCGCAAGGCCCGCCGCGGCGAGAATTGCAAAAACGGCACGATCAACGAACGTGACAACGTCACCACCGGGCCGGGCTGGGTCTTTTCGTCCCCCGCAGCGCGGGCCGAGGTGATGACAAAATCGGGCAAGCCCTCCAGATCAGCCTCGGTCAGAGGCATGAACCATTCGCGTTCATCGGCGAGCAGGTTTTGGCTGAACTGGGTACCAAGGACCGCAAGGCGGGCTTTCACCGCTGTCAGTCGCGCCGCCGCGTCGCCTTGCAGATTTGCGCCAGAACGGACGAACATCTGGCGATAAAGCTCCAGCACACGGGCCTGTTCTGCGGTCAGATCAAGGGATTGTCGCGCCTGCCAAAGCGCCTCTATCCGGGCGAACAGTGCCGTGTTGTTCGTGACTTCTGACGAAAAGGCGCTGAGTTTCGGGGCAAGCTCGCGCATCAGCGCCTCGCGGTGATCATTCGCGTCAGCCCCAGCAAGATTGTAGAAGACACCTGACACCCGGTCGAGCAGGGTTTCAGCCAATTCCAGCGCCTCAATGGTATTGGCAAAGGTAGGCGCGTCGGAGTTGCCCGCGATCTGCGCAATGTTAGCCCGAGCTTGATCCAAGGCCGCGTCGAAGGCGGGAGAGAAATCCGCATCGTGGATTTCAGCAAAGGGCGGCAGGGCGAACTCGGTGGTCCAAGGGGCAAGCAGAGCGTTCATGGGGAAGCCTTTCGGAACTTAGCGCCGATCGCGGGCGCGCAGGTGCATTTCGATTCGGCGCAGGATCAGGCTGAGCGTGATCGTCATGGTCAGATAGATCAGCGCCGCGACGTTATAGGTTTCAAAATAGCGGAAATTTCCGGCCGCCGTCACCTTGGCCAGCTGTGCCACATCGGTGACGCCCAGCACGGCCACAAGCGAGCTGTCCTTCACCATCGCGACGAAATCATTGCCAAGGGGGGGCAGGATCAACCGAAAAGCTTGCGGAAACGTAATATGGCGAAAGCGCTGCCAGCCGTTCAGGCCCAGCGCCTGTGCCGCCTCGATCTGGCCCTTGTCGACGGCCTGCAGCCCCGCGCGAAAGATCTCGGCCAGAAAGGCGGAATAGGCCAGCATTAGGGCGATGACGGCGCGCGACAAAAGCGGGAAGTCACGGGTGCGCAGCAGCGGCAGGCCAAACGGGTCCAGCGCCTGATTGACCAGCCAGACCATGCCGGGGGCCAGCACAAAGGCCACGTAAAGCAGCAGCACGATGATCGGCACGCCGCGCATCACCTCGATATAAAGCCGGGCGATCTGGCGCAGGACAAGGTGGCGCGACAACATCATGACCGCCAGCGCAAGCCCGATCAGGCAGGCCCCCATATAGGCCACCATGGCGACACCGATGGTGATCCAGATGCCCTTGGACAGGGCCGAAAGGGCGGCCGAATAGATGTCAGATGTGGCGATCTGCACAAACAGAAATGCCCCCGTCAGGGCCAGGATTACCAGCCACCACGGAAAATCATCTTCGGGTTTTGCGTTGGGGGTCATTTGGGAAAGCTGCGGCCCCGCCCCAAGGGGGGCCGCAAAGGGCATTCATTCGCCCATCTTGTAGTCGACGAACCATTTCTGGTTCAGTGCATCCAGCGTTCCATCGGCCTTCATCGCGGCGATGGCAGCATTGATAGGTGCCACCAGCTCAGAGCCTTTGGGGAAGATGAAGCCAAAGTCTTCTGACGCCAGCGGCGCGCCGATGATCTTCAGCCCGCCGTTTGACGCCGCCACATAGCCATTGGCCGCCGTGCTGTCCGACAGCGTCAGATCGACATCGCCCGCCTTCAGCGCCTCTAGACCCGCACCAAAGGTTTCAAACTTGACCACGCGGGGGTTTTCTTCGTTGCCGTCAAGGATTTCATAAATGGCGGCATAGAAGGGCGACGTGCCGGGTTGTGCTGAAATCAACAATTCAGGGATGGCCGCGAAAGACGCGGCATCGGTGAACCGCGCCTCGTCGCCGCGCACGATCATCAGCATTTCAGACCGCATGTAGGCATCCGAAAAATCGACCTTTTCCTTGCGCTCATCCTTGATGGTGATGCCGGTCATGCCGATGTCATACTGGCCTTCGCTGACCGCCGGGATCATCGCATCCCAAGAGGTATTCTCATATTTCACGGTGATGTTTAGACGTTTGGCAATTTCGGCCATGGCGTCATACTCCCAGCCCACAGCGGCACCGGATTTGTCCATGAACTGCAAAGGGGGATAGGCGTTTTCGGTGACGACGACCACTTCCTTTCCCGCAAGGTCAGGCAGGTCTTGCGCGATGGCAGCGGGGGCAAGGAAGCTAAGACCCAAAAGGGCGGCGGCAAATTTCATTTGTGAACTCCCTGTCACGAAGTGATGGCAGACTATGGCAGCGCGACAGGGCGCGGTGCAAGGCTTGGCGCAGGCGCCGCGCACATCAAAGCCGGAATTCAGGGTGAAATCGTGCAAATTTGCACATCAACCCTCGGATTCCCTACCACTTCTTTCCGTTGCGGGAATCCTCGCCCGCCCCCATCTTGCCCCTGAAGAAACGCGGAGAGCCGATATGACCCGGATGCCCACCTATTTCATCAGCCACGGCGGCGGCCCTTGGCCTTGGATGCCTGACTGGCGCGCGATGTTCAAAAATCTTGAAGCCAGCTTCGTGCAGATGGTGAAAGACCTGCCCGAACGCCCCAAGGCCATTCTGATGATTTCCGGCCATTGGGAGGAGGACAGTTTTTCGGTCATGACCTCGGCCAACCCGCCGATGGTTTATGACTACCACGGCTTCCCGCCGGAAACGTTCCAGATCAAATACCCCGCCCCCGGCGCGCCCGATCTGGCGCAAAAGGCGGCAGACCTTATCAAGGCGGCAGGCCTGCCGGTGCGGCTGGACGCCAAACAGGGCTTCGATCACGGCTGCTTTGTGCCGGCCTTTGTGATGTATCCCGATGCCTCCGTGCCGGTATTCCAGATCAGTTTGCAAAAGGGCTATGACCCGGCGCGTCATGTGGAACTTGGCCGCGCTCTGGCTCCCTTGCGTGACGAAGGCGTACTGATCGTCGGCTCGGGCCTGTCCTATCACAACCTGCGCCTGTTCGGGCCGGGTGCGAAAGTCCCGTCCGAGGCCTTTGACGCTTGGTTGGCCAAGACTATGGCCAAACCGGCAGCAGAGCGCACCGCCGATCTGATCGACTGGGAGAAAGCCCCGCACGCCCGCACCTGCCATGCGCAGGAAGATCACTTTGCCCCGATCTGGGCGGTCGTTGGCGCGGCGGAAACGGACACCGCCCGCATGGTCTATCATGACACGGACCTGTTCGGCGGGGTCACCGCCTCAAGCTATCGCTTGGGCTAAAGCAGCGCCTGCACCAAAAGCATCAAGACGCCGGAGGCAGCCCAGCTTCCGGCGTCAATCGCCCGGCTGGTTGCGCCCAGTTTCTTGAAGGCGTTGTTTGAATAACCCATGACGATGAAGGTCACGATCCCAAGGATCAGCGGCCCGGTCATGCCGCGCGCCACCATGACACCGACAAACACGGCATAGAGGATCAGCCCCAAGGTCAGGCTGCCAAAGGCCGCGCCCATCGGGTCGCCCTGTTGGTGCTTGACCCCGGCAGAGGCACTCCACGCGGGGTAAAACCCCTTGGGTCCATAGTAAAACCAGCCAAAGCCGAAAGACGCCACAAAACCAACGCCAACCGCCAACCAATTCACCCCTTCGAACATCACCCTATCCTCCCCGTTCGTAGGGGGAGTTTACACCATTTGCGATTCGCGTCAGGCCTTTGCCGCGCAAACGGGGCAATCAGCGCGTTTCTTGATCCCGATCACCCGTGCCTCGGCATAAAGGGCGTCGAAAATCATCAGCCGCCCGCGCAAGGTTTCGCCCGCGCCGGTGATGTGTTTGACCGCCTCGGATGCCATCAAAGACCCCACCACCCCCGGCAAGGGTGCGGCAACCCCGGCCTCGGCGCAGGTTGGCACCATGCCGGGCAAGGGGCGTTCGGGAAAAACACATTCGTAGCAAGGGCCACCCTGCGCCGGATCATAAAGCGAAATCTGGCCTTCCCACTGGGTGATGGCGGCGGAAATCAAAGGCTTGCCCAATGCCGTGCAAACCCGATTTACCAGATAACGGGTGTCGAAATTATCCGTGCCGTCCAGCACCAGATCATAGTCTGCGATCAGCGCTGCAGCCGTTTCTTCATCCAACCGCCGCTGATAGGGCTGCACGGTGATGAACGGGTTCAGCGCCCGCATGGCAATTTCGGCCGATTGCACCTTGGGCAGACCAATGCGCCCATCGGTGTGGATGATCTGGCGTTGCAGGTTCGACCCTTCGACCACATCCGCGTCGATCACCCCGATGGTCCCCACCCCCGCCGCGGCAAGATACATCAGCGCGGGCGAGCCAAGCC
>Ga0255097_1000054_pt1 | contig 88646 bp, 78 predicted proteins | sample Colum_Atlam_RepB_2_FD_188436 | JGI IMG/M metagenome (GOLD analysis project Ga0255097, IMG submission 188436) | Freshwater microbial communities from Columbia River, Oregon, United States - Colum_Atlam_RepB_8d | ecosystem: Environmental > Aquatic > Freshwater > River | place: USA: Oregon...
TCGATGTGCGGCAAGAAGGCATCCTGCTGCGACTTGTTGAAGCGGTGGACTTCATCGACAAACACCACCGTGCGCTGGCCCGTTTCCCCGGTGTGACGTCGCGCCTCGTCGATCGCGGCGCGGATCTCCTTCACCCCGCTTAGCACCGCCGAGACCGACACGAAATGCGCCGCGACGCGGCGGGCGATGAGTTGGGCGATGGTGGTCTTGCCGGTGCCCGGCGGGCCCCACAGCACCAGGGAATGCACCTGGCCGGCATCGAGCGCGCGGCGCAAGGGTTTGTCGGGATCGAGTACCTGCGGCTGACCGACGATGTCTTCGATTGACTGCGGGCGCAGCCGGTCGGCCAGCGGCCGCGGGTCGGTGGGCGCGCGCGGCGGGCTCATCGGGTTTCCCGCGGCCTAGCCGCCGGTGCCGTGAATGATGTCGACACCGGCCGGCGGCGTAAACGTAAACGTGGCGGGCGGCACCGCAGGATTGCGGGCGATCTGCGTGAAGCGAATTTCGGTGGTCTGCCCCAGATTGTCCTGCAGTTGCATCACCGCCAGCTCGCCCTCACGAAAGCCGATGCGGACCGCCTTGAACTGCGGCTTCGGCTGCTTCGAACCCAGGCTTACCCAGTCGATGCCAGCTTCGCTGACCGCCTCACCGACGGTAAAGCTGGCCTCGAGATCAAAGTCTTCGCCCAGCAGGCGGGCCGGCGAATCCGCCGCGTTGGTGTTGACCGGATTCACGGTGACCTGCGCGAGGTCGGCGTCGTACACCCACAGCGTCTTGCCATCGGAGACGATGCGTTGCTGGTAAGGCGTTTGGTAATCCCAATTGAAGCGGCCAGGGCGCGCAATACACACCTTGCCGCGGGCGGTCTCGACCAGCGTGCCCTGCTCGTCGAACTGCTGCTGCTCGAAACTCGCGTTAAAGGCCCGCACATCCGCCAGAAAATGCTTGAGCTGCGCGGCCGCAGACTCGGCGCAGGCGACCAGCGGCTGCAGGCTTAGCACCAGCGCGAGTACCCCAAAGGCAAGCCAGCGCATGGGTCTAATCCCGCGGCGGCGGCGGCGGCGCCAGCACTTCGCGACTGCCGTTCGACTGCAGCTCGCCGACCACGCCGGCGCGTTCCATGTCTTCCATCATGCGGGCGGCGCGGTTGTAGCCAATCTTGAGGCGGCGTTGCACGCCGGAAATCGACGCGCGACGGCTCTCGGTCACGATGCGTACCGCCTGGTCGTAAAGCTCATCCTGCTCACCGCCCGCGTCGCCTGCACCGTCGAACCCTGCGCCCTGATCTTCACCGTCCAGCGGGGCATTGACGATTTCATCGATGTATTCCGGCGCGCCCAGCGCGCGCAGTTCTTCCACTACTTTGTGCACTTCCTGATCCGAGACGAAGGCGCCATGCACGCGCTGCGGCGTGGAGGTGCCGGGCGGCAGATACAGCATGTCGCCATGCCCAAGAAGGCTCTCGGCGCCGATCTGGTCAAGGATGGTCCGGCTGTCGACGCGCGAAGACACCTGAAAGGCGATCCGGGTCGGGATATTGGCCTTGATGAGGCCGGTGATGACGTCCACCGAGGGCCGCTGGGTGGCGAGAATCAGGTGGATGCCGGCGGCGCGCGCTTTCTGGGCGAGGCGCGCGATGAGCTCTTCCACTTTTTTGCCGACGGTCATCATCATGTCGGCCAGTTCGTCGACCACCACCACGATGCACGGCAGCGTCGCCAGCGGCTGCGGGCTGTCGCTGTCGCCGCGCCGCTTGAACATGGGGTCAAGAATGGGCTGGCCGGCGTCGGCGGCGTCCTGCACTTTGCGGTTGTAGCCGGCAAGGTTGCGCACGCCCAGCATTGACATCAGCTTGTAGCGCCGCTCCATTTCGCCCACACACCAGCGCAGGGCGTTGGCCGCTTCTTTCATGTCCGTCACCACCGGCGCGAGCAGGCTGGGAATGCCTTCGTACACCGACAGCTCGAGCATCTTGGGGTCGATCATGATGAGCCGCACATCGTTGGCGGTCGCCTTGTAGAGCAGGCTCAGAATCATGGCGTTCAGCGCCACGGATTTCCCCGAACCGGTGGTGCCGGCGACCAGCAGGTGCGGCATGCGGGCCAGATCGACCACCGAGGGTTTGCCCGCGATGTCCTTGCCCAGCGCCAGCGTGAGGCTGGAACCGCTCTCTTCGTATTCGCGGGACTTCAGGATTTCCGACAGGCTCACCACTTCGCGGCGCTCGTTGGGGATTTCGAGCCCCACGACCGATTTGCCCGGAATGACCTCCACCACCCGCACGCTGACGGTAGACAGCGAGCGCGCCAGATCTTTGGCCAGATTGGTGATGCGGCTGGCTTTAACGCCCGGCGCCGGCAAAATCTCGAAGCGGGTGATGACCGGCCCCGGCAGCACCGCGACGACCTGCGCTTCGATGCCGAAATCGCGGAGCTTCAGTTCCACCTGCCGGGACATCGCTTCCAGCGCTTCCGCCGAGTAGCCGCTGGCCGCCAGCCGGGGTTCGTCCAGCAGGCTGAGCGGCGGCAGCGCCGTTTCCGCCGGCTCCTGAAACAGGATGACCTGCTTTTCTTTTTCGACCCGGTCGCTGACCGGCACGGTCTGGATTTGAGGCTCGATGCGCGGGGGCGGGCGCTGGTCCTGCCGCTCGCTTTCCATTTCGACGATGGCGGTGCGTTCGCGACGCTCCTGCCGGCGCGCCAGCCATTCGCGGCCAACGGCCAAATGGCGTCGGGCCGCGGCGTAGCCGACCAGCGTCCAGTAGCCGGTGACGTCCATCACCACCAGCCAGGAGATTTCGAGCATCAGGGTCAGGCCGGTGAGGAACAGGGCCAGCATCAGCAGCACGCCGCCCAGTTCGCCGCACAGGGCGATGAGCCCGCGTCCAATCAGGTCGCCCATGATGCCGCCCGCCTCCTGCGGCAGGTCGGGCAGCGCGCCGTGCGCCCGCACCCACAGCAAGGCCGACCCCATGGTCAGCGTGAACAGGAAGCCCGCGCCCTGCACGTACAGCCGCACCTTGTCGAGCGGCGCATCGGCGCTCACCCGGCGGCGGCAAACTTTCCACGCCCCCCAGGCCAGCACCAGCGCGCCGAGAAAGGCGCAGCGGCCCATTAGATAGAAGAGGATGTCGGCCAACCAGGCGCCGAACAGGCCCCCCCGGTTGTGCACGCCGGGCAGGCCCTGCCCGGTATGCGACCAGCCGGGATCGGCCGGGTGATAGGTCCACAGGGCGACCAGCACAAACAGGCCCACGCCGCCGCCGGCGACCAATAAACCTTCACGCAAGCGTTGCGCGAGGTGGAAGTTTACCGGCGGGGCAACGCGAGTTGGCCGTCGGATCGCCTGTGCCATGTGCTCAACCTGATTATGCGAATGATCGATTAACTTGATGTGATCTAAAGTGAATCTGATGATACCTGCATTAGTTTCTCAAGACTATCATCCGTGCACGTCAAGGCAAGAGCCGGCGGCTGGACAGCCCCGCCGACCGCCCCACGAACGCCCGTGCATTGATCCCACGCGGGTTTCCCGCGCCCCGCCGGCCGCTCCGTGCAACCGGGCGCGCTGCGGGGGTGAATAATTTCGGGCCGGGCTCTAGTATCGAATCCACCTCCCGAGGACACAGCACAACATGAAGCGGCAGCGCACCTACCGTGTGAGCTTTCACAATCAGGGCAAGATTTATGAAATCTATGCCCGCAACGTCAGCCAGAGTGGGCTGATGGGTTTTGTCGAAATCGAAAATATCGTTTTCGGCGAGCGGACCACGCTGGTGGTCGACCCCAGCGAAGAGCATTTGAAATCGGAGTTCGAGGGCGTCAGCCGCACCTACATCCCGATGCACTCGGTCATTCGTATTGATGAGGTGGAGAAATCCGGGCCGTCGAAAATCACCGACGGACGGGGCGATAAAGTCACCCCCTTTCCGGTCTTCACCGGCCCCGCCGGCACGCCGCCGGCGAAGTAAAAGGAGAACCCCGCCGTCCGGCCACGCCGCCGGCCGGCATGCCCCATGAACTCGCCCGCTCCCGATATTCGCGTCATCCGTCGCCTCTCAGACCTGCCCGCCGCCCAGTGGAACGCGCTGGCGCTGGGCGGCGACCCGTTCCTGCGACACGAGTTTCTGGCCGGCCTGGAAGACCACGGCTGTCTTGAGGGCCACGGCTGGGATCCCGTGCATCTGTTGGCCTTCGTGGATGGCGAACTGGTCGGGGCCCTGCCGCTCTACGCTCGCGACAACTCCTACGGGGAGTTCGTGTTCGACTGGAACTGGGCCGAGGCCTATCAGCGAGCCGGCGGACGCTACTACCCGAAGCTTGTAAGCGCCGTCCCCTTCACCCCGGTTGCCGGTGCCCGCGTATTGCTGCGCGACGGGCACCCGGCGCGCGCGGCGGTGGCCGCCCAACTGGTCACGGCCGTGATGGAGATGACCCGCGAGCTCGGCGCCTCGTCCTGGCACTGCCTCTTCCCGCAGGACAGCGATCTGCCGCTGCTCGAGCGGCCCGAGTTGCTGGTGCGGGAAGGCTGCCAGTACCACTGGTACAACCCGGGCTACGCCGATTTTGAAGACTTCCTCGCCGGCCTCACCTCCAAGCGGCGCAAGGAGATTCGCCGCGAGCGACGCGACTGCGCGGCGCTGGGGCTGGAGATCGAACTGCTGGAGGGCGCGGCCATCAGCGACGAGCACTGGGCGGTCTTCCACGCGTTTTACTGCTCGACCTTCGAACGGAAATTTGGCGAACCCCGCCTGACCCTGCCGTTTTTGCGTCACCTGAGCGCAGCCCTGCCGGCGGCCCCGGTCCTGCTTCTGGCCAAGGATCAGGGACGCTACGTGGCCGGCGCTTTCGCGCTACGCGGCGCCACCACGCTGTACGGGCGCCATTGGGGCTGCAGTGGCTACTACCGCAACCTGCATTTCGAGCTTTGCTACTACCGCTTCATTGACTACGCGATCGCCGCGGGGCTGCAGCACTTTGACGCCGGCGCGCAGGGCGAACACAAGGTGCCGCGCGGCTTCATCCCAATCAAAACCTGGTCGGTCCACTGGCTGCGCGACAGCGGCTTCCGCCAGGCAGTCGCCGACTTCCTGCGGCGCGAGACGCGCGCGATGGACCGCTATGTCGAAGAGGTGTCCGAGCACACGGCGTACCGGGAAAACCAGGACAGCTGAGCCCGTGGTGCCGTCCGCCGACGCGAGCTTCTTCAGTTTTTCCGACGAGCGCTGGTTGCCTCAGCTACCGTCGCCGGCCCGCGCCCTGCGCGACCCCGACGGTCTGCTGGCCGCTGGCGGCGCGCTGGACACGCCCACCCTGCTCGCGGCCTACGCGCGCGGCATTTTCCCGTGGTATTCGCAGGGTCAACCCATCCTGTGGTGGTCACCCGACCCGCGCGCGGTGTTCTATCCCGAACGCTTTCACGTGTCGCGCTCGCTGGCGCGCACCCTGCGGCGGGGCGAGTTTGAGTTGAGTCTCGACCGTGACTTCGTCGGCGTGATGCGCGCCTGTGGTCCCGAGCGACGCGGCGAGTCCAGTAGCTGGATTACCCCGGCGATGCTGCAGGCCTACACCCGACTGCACGCCGAAGGCCACGCCCACTCCATCGAGTGCTGGCGCGCAGGTGAACTGGTCGGCGGGGTTTACGGGGTGGCGATCGGGCGGGTATTTTTCGGCGAGTCGATGTTCAGCCGCGCCACCGATGCCAGCAAGGTCGCGCTCGCCACCCTCTGCCACGCGCTGTGTGGCTGGGGATATGAACTGTTTGACTGCCAGATGGCGAGTGCGCATCTCAGTTCGCTGGGCGCGCAGAGCCTGTCCCGGCCCCGTTTTTGCGAAATGCTTGACGCACTGATTCCAGCGCCACCGCTGGCCACGGCCTGGCTGGCGCTTGCGGAGAACCCGACCCGATGAAGCCGCCGACCGGAACCCAGCTTGGTTTTTTCGTCACCCCGCCGCACAAATGCGGCTACCTGCCCGACCGCAGCGCCGTGACCATTTTTGTCGATCCGCGGCGCCGCCCCAGCGTGGCCACCTACACCATGCTTTCGCAGCACGGCTTCCGGCGCAGCGGCGACCACGTCTACCGCCCGCAATGCCCTGACTGCGTAGCGTGCATCCCGGCGCGCATTCCGGTCGATCAGTTTGTGCCGAGCCGCGCCCAGCGGCGAACGCTGCGGGCCAATGCAGACGTGACGCTGGTGCCCAAGTCGTCGACCTACCATGCCGAGCACTTCGAGCTGTACGAGCGTTACGTCAACGCCCGCCATCGGGGCGGCAGCATGGAAAATCCCGACCGCGACAGCTACCTCGAGTTTCTGACCTCGGGCTGGGCGGACAGCGTGTTCTATGAATTCCGCCTGCGCGAGCGCCTGCTCGGCGTGGCGGTGGTCGACCATCTGCACGACGGGCTGTCGGCGGTCTATACCTTTTTTGATCCGGAGGAGACCGGGCGCAGCCTCGGGCGCCTCGCGGTGTTGAAGCAGGTGGAACTCGCCCGCGCCCTGCAGTTGAAGTGGCTTTATCTCGGTTACTGGATCGAGGACTGTCGGAAGATGAGCTACAAGCGCGAATACGCGCCGCTGGAAGTCCTGCGCGACGGTCAGTGGGTTGTGCTCGAAGACAGCCCCTGAGACCGTCCGCCTTTACCCGGACAGCGCTTATCGGGCAGAATCGGCCACCCCGTCCGGGGGCCCCTCCCCCACGGCCACAGAGGAAGCATGGCGAAAGAAGACCACATTGAACTCAAGGGCAAAGTTGTTGAGACCCTGCCTAATACGATGTTCCGGGTAGAACTCGAAAACGGACACATCATCACCGCCCACATCTCGGGCAAGATGCGCAAGAACTACATCAGGATTCTGACCGGCGACGTGGTGCTGGTTGAACTGACGCCCTACGACTTGAGCAAGGGCCGCATCACTTTCCGCGAACGCTAAACGCCCGCCTGCGCCAGCATTGCGCTGGCGCGTGCCAGATCGGCCGGCGTATCAATCCCCATCCCGCAGGCTTCCAGCGCGTCAGGCGCGATGATCCGCTTGCCGTGGGCCATGGCGCGTAGCTGCTCCAGACGTTCCAGCAGTTCCAGCGCCGACGGTGGCCAAGTCACGAACGTTTGCAGGAATTGCACGCGATACGCGTACAGCCCGACGTGACGCCGGAACGGCCCTGCGGGCTGCCATTCGTGTTCGCCATCGCGCGGGTAAGGCACCGGGGCACGGCTGAAATAAAGCGCGTAATCGGCGTCGTCGCGCACGATTTTCACAATATTCGGGTCCCGCCATTCCTCGATCGTGGCCAGCGGTTCGCAGACCGTCGCCATGTCTGCATGTGCGGCTGTCGCAAGCGCATGCGCCACCTGATGAATCACCGCCGCGGGCATGAACGGCTCGTCGCCTTGCAGGTTGACGATGATTTGCCCGGGCGCTTCACCACGCTGCGCCACGGCTTCGGCGAGGCGTTCGGTCCCGGACTGGTGCGCCGGGCTGGTCATACACACGATCGCCCCAAAACCGCGGGCGTGATCGGCAATGCGTTCGTCGTCGGTCGCGATCACGACTTCGTCAGCGCCGCTCGCGAGCGCGCAGGCGTGCACCCGCTGCAGCATGCTCTGTCCGGCCAGATCGAGCAGCGCCTTGCCGGGCAGGCGCGTCGACGCGAGGCGCGCCGGAATGTAGACCTTGAAACTCATCGTCCGAGTTGTTCCAGTTCTTCGTCCCCCAGTTCGCGCGCCTCCTCTTCCAGCATCACCGGAATATCGTCGCGAATCGGGTAGGCCAGCCGCGCGCTACGGGAGATCAGTTCCTGCCGCGTCCGGTCGTACACCAGTGGGCCCTTGGTCACCGGGCACACCAGAATTTCAAGCAGCCGCTTGTCCATCGTTTTCTCCCTTGAGCAGCGTTTCGAGTCGCTGCGCAAAAATTTCGGGCAGTTCTGCCGTCACCGGCACCAGCCAGCAACGCGCGCTGGCAAAAGCCTCGCATTTGATGGCGTCTTTCTCGGTCATCAGCACCGGATAGTTGTCGCCGAACTCCAGATCCTGCGGCCGAAACCGGTGGTGATCGGGAAAGGCGTGAGGAATGACTTTCATCCCCTTGCTCTTGAGCATGGTGAAAAAACGCTGCGGGTTGCCAATGCCCGCCACCGCGTGCACCGGCTCGTTGCCGAAGTCGCGATAGGCCCGGCTTTGTCCGCGCTGGAGCAGGTTGATGGGGTCGACCGGCACGTATTTCATCGCGTATTCGTTGCGCCCGGCGACGCCGTTGTTCACCACGAAATCCACTTCTTCGAGGCGGGACGGTGGTTCCCGCAGCGGCCCGGCCGGGAGCAGTCGTCGGTTGCCCAGCCGCCGCGCGCCGTCAATGACGGCAATTTCCAGCGCTCGCCCCAGCGCGTAGTGCTGCAGGCCGTCGTCGCTGATCACGATATTGCAGTCGGTATGTTCGAGCAGCGCACGCACCGCGGCGCTGCGATCCGGCCCCACGGCCACGGGCCGCCGGGTGCGCCGTGCGATCAGCACCGCCTCCTCGCCCACCGTGTCGGGATCGCTGTCCGGACGCACCTGTTGCGGCCAGCGCGTGGCGCGTCCGCCATAGCCGCGGGTCACGATCCCCGGCCGCAGGCCGAGCGCCGAGAGATAACCCGCCAGCCAGATGACGAGCGGCGTTTTGCCGCTGCCGCCCACGGTGAGATTGCCGACCACGATCACCGGCACCGGGGCGTGATAGGTCGCGAAAAGGCCCGAGTTATAGGCTTTGCGCCGCAGACTGGTCACCAGTTGAAAGATGAAGGCCAGCGGCAGCAGGAGCACGGACAGCGGATTGCGTCCGTACCAGAGTTCGTCCAGCCAGCGTCCTTCCCGGCGCTGCCGCTGGCGACGGCGACGGCGCACGTTCACCGGCGGCTCACTCGGCGGCGCGCGCGGTGGTGGGAAAGGAGACGCGGGTCAGCCCCACCTTGCTCGCCGCATCCATGACGTCGACGACCCGCTGAAAGCCGGTCTCGCGGTCGGCGCTGATGACCACCGTGGGCGACTCGCGGCCGGCCGCCGCTTCGCGCAAAGCCTGCTCGAGCGTCGTCAGGCTGGTATTCACCAGCGCCTTGCCGTTGATGTAGTACTGCTGCTGGCGGTCGATCGAGACCTCGATCACCGCCGGGTCCCGTGCACTCGCTGCCGGCGAGGCAACCGGCAGGCTGAGCTTCAGCTGCGAGTGTTCGACGAAACGCGTGGACACCATGAAAAAAATCAGCAGCAAGAGCACCACATCGATCAGTGAAGTGACGTTGATGTCGATGTCTTCCGGCTTGCGGCTGCTGAATTTCACGATGCCGTGCGCCCCGCTTCGCGCTCGCCGTGCAGCACTTCTACCAGCTTTAGCGACTCCTGCTCCATGCCGATCACGAGGCTCTCCACGTGGCCACGCAGGTGGCGGTAGAAATAGAGCGCTGGAATGGCGACCACCAGTCCGGCGGCGGTGCTGATCAGCGCCTGTCCGATGCCGCCCGCGAGCTGCGCCGGATCGCCCGCCCCCCCGGTCTGCAAGGCGCCAAACATCTGAATCATGCCGAATACGGTGCCCAGCAGCCCCATCAGCGGCGAAATCGCGGCGATGGTGCCCAGGGTGTTCAGGTAGCGTTCCAGCTCGTGCACCGTCAGGCGCCCCGCCTCTTCGATGCTTTCCTTGATGATTTGCCGGTCGTGGCGCCGGTTGATGAGGCCCGCCGCCAGCACCCTGCCGAGCGGGGAACCGGCGCGCACGCGCTCGAGTTGTTCGTCGTTAAACGTGCCCTTGCGCAGCGACTGCCAGAGTTCGGCCACCAGTTGTTCGGGCAGCACGCGTTTGCGCTGCAGTGACCAGAATCTTTCGATAACGATCGCGGTCGCCATCACGGAAGCCAACAGGATGGGCCACATAACCCAGCCACCCGCCTTGATTAGTTCAAACACGCCCCTGACAGCTCCCGGTTCGGGCAGCGCCTGCACGGCGCCGCAGCCTGCGGGACGTTACCAAAGCGATCCGGCGCAGGGAAGCCGGCTCATCTGCCCGTTTGATGCCAGTAGCGTTTGGCCTGCGCGCGATAGGCATCGACCCTCAGGCCGGACGGACCCAGGTGCAGGCGGGTCGCCCCGGACTCGCGGGTGTCGACGATTGTGATCCCACGCTGCGCGTAGCGCGCCAACACCGCCGGCGCCGGCTGCCCGAATCGGTTGAGGTAGCCAACGGACAGCAGCGCGACCTGTGGTCGCACCGCATCCAGAAAGGCCGCCGAGGACGAAGACAGGCTGCCGTGATGCGGCACCAGCAAGACGTCGGCACGCAGGGCATCCGGTCGTCGCAGCAGCTGCGCCTCGGCGGCCTGCTCGATGTCGGCCGTGAGCAGCAGACGCTGCGCCCCGGCGCCGATTCGCAGCACGCAGGAGGCGTCGTTTTCGCTGCTGCCCGGCGGCGCGCGCGAAGGCGGATGCAGGATTTCGAAGTCGACCCCGTCCCACGTCCAGCGCTGACCCGCCGTGCAGCGTTCAACCGGTCCGTCCCAGCGATGTTGCGGGCTTAGCATCAGGGACGTCACGGGCACATCGCGCAGGATGCTCCCGAGCCCCCCGGCGTGGTCCGCGTCGGCGTGGCTGACGATCAGGCGGTCAATCCGGTGATGACCGCGATGACGCAACCAGGGCAGCACGACGTCTTCCCCCGCGTCGCGACCGCCGTAGGTCTTTGGCCCGGCATCAAACAGCAGCAGATGGCGGTGCGTCTCAACGGCCACCGCCAGTCCCTGTCCCACATCGAGGACGGTCACCGCAACGCTGCCCGCCGGCGGACGCGGCAAGGGCCAGACGCCGCCAATCCCAAGGAGGCATAGCGCAAACCACCAGCGCCGGCGACCCAGCGGCAGCAACAGCGCGCCCAGCCCGAGCACCCCCAGCAAGGCCTCGGGCACCGACGGCACGCGGTCAACGACGAGCGGCGGCGCGGAATCGGCCAGCCAGCGCAAACCGGCCCACACCAGCAGCCATAGCTCACCGGCGCCTTGCCAGCAGGCCTCGGCCGCCGTTGGCCACCAGGGCGAGAGCGCGATGCCGGTCAGCACCATCGGCACCACGCCCCAGGTCACCAGTGGCACGAGCAGCGCGTTGGCCAGCGGCGACGTCCAGGCCACCAGCGGACTGACGGTGGCGAGCAGCGGCGCAAGCAGTACCGCCAGCCACAGATGCGCGCCTAGCCAGCCCGCCAGCGCGCCGGTCTGCAGATGCACCGCCCCGACCATGACCAGCACAGCGAGAGCCCCGAAGCTGAGCCAGAAACTGCTGCTCAGGCTGGCCAGCGGATCCATCGCCAGGACCAGCGCCAAGGCAACCAGCAGTCCGTCGCCATCCAGCAGCCGATGCCCGCGCCAGCGGCGCACCGCCATGCAGGCCAGCATGAGGACCGAGCGCTGGGTGGGCACCGTCCAGCCGGCGAGCACGGCATAGCCGGTCGCCGCGATGAGACCGCTCACCAAGCCGAGGCGCGGTGCGGCCTGATGGCAGCCCGGCACCAGCCCCAGCCCGCGCCTGACCAGCACCCACATCGCCAGCGCCACCATCGAGACGTGCAGCCCGGAGATCGACACCATGTGGGTGGTGCCGGTCGCCCGCAGCACCGCCCACTGGCGGTCGTTCAGACGCGCCTGCTCCCCCACCGCCAAGGCCGACAAAATGCCGGCCACCTCCCCGTCCGGCACGGCGGCGGTAATCCGCGCGGCGAGCGTCGCCCGGGCTGCATCAGTGGCGCCCGCGAGCCCGCCGGGTCGACAATGATTGGCCGGGTGCGCAATGACCTGTCCCTGGCCATCGATGCCGGCGGCAAACAGCCAACGCTCATAGTCGAAACCACCGGGATTAAGCGCCCCACGCGGACGCCGCAAGCGAACATAAAGCGTGCAATATTGACCGGGGGCCGGCGTGATGGCGGCGTCCTGGACCGACAGCGACAGCCGTCGCAGGGCGTTGGGTGCGGGGCGTCGGTCCTGCCGTACGGCTGCGACCCGCAGTTCAAAACGCAGCCGCGGGGGATCGCTGCGGGTTAACCCAACGATACGTCCCTCGACCTGTAGCGCTTCATCCTCGAGCCCCAAGGGCAACTGCGCGGCGAGCCCGACCTGGCCCTGCCACACCGCCCAGCTGAGACCCATCAGACCGGCCGCCAAGGCAGGGCAGGCGCGACGACAGGCCCACAGCGCCACAAGCAGCGGCAGACACAACCAGCCCGGCGCGGGCAAGGCCGGCCAGAGTTGGACCAGCAGCACGCCGGTCACGAAGGCAGCAAGCAAGCGGCGCATGGTTCATCCTTGAACGCGGCCATGAGGACGATAAGCACGGCGCGATTCCTGCGCCCTCGCTTCGCTGGCTATGATACCCATCCACCCGCCGCCTGAAAGGACGGTCCGGAGCCGTGCAATCGCGGCACCGGCCCACAGCACTGCATGAGCCTACGTCGTCATCTGGAGAAGCGCCTGCCGCAGCGCGAAGCGCTAAGCAACAGCCGCTGGCTGCGCCGCTTCGCGCACCTGCTGCACGAGCCGAGGCTGTGGCATTTCGGCAGGCGCAGCGTGGCGCGCTCGGCCGGCTATGGGTTTGCGCTGGCGTTCTTCCCTATTCCCATCCACATGCTGTTGGTGTTCCCGCTGGCGTGGTTGCGGCGCCTAAACCTGCCGGTGGTGGTGGGCGCGCTATGGATTACCAACCCGGTGACCTGGGTGCCCTTCTTCTACTTTGCCTACCGGGTGGGTTTGCTGCTGACCGGCGAGGCCGCGCAGCCGGCCGACGCGCTGCCGCTGGCGGCCGACTGGGCGAGTATCCGGGCCGTGCTCGACCAGATCTGGTTGCCGCTGTGTCTGGGATCGCTGATTTGCGGCGTGGTGGCCGGCTTACTGGGCTATGCGGTGATCGACGGGCTGTGGCGACTCAGCATCATGCGCCGCTGGCGCGCGCGCCACGCGCGCCCCTGAGCGTCTGCTCAGGCGGCTTCGAGCCGCCCGTCGACCAGCCGCACCACGCGATCCATGCTGGCCGCAATGGCCAAATCGTGCGTGACCAACACCAGCGCGGTGCCTTCTTCCTGCTTCAACTCCAGCATCGCCTGCAGCGTGCTGGCGGCGGTCGCGGCGTCCAGATTGCCGGTAGGCTCGTCGGCCAGCACGCAGGCCGGACGCATCACCAGCGCGCGGGCGATTGCCACCCGTTGACGCTCGCCGCCTGATAGCTCGGCCGGCCGATGGGCGAGCCGCGGCGCCAGGCCCACGCGCGTCAGCAGCGCGCGCGCCCGCGCCTCGGCCGCCGCCACGCTGGCGCCACCGATCAGCATCGGCAAGGCGACGTTCTCCAGCGCCGAGAACTCCGGCAGTAGATGGTGAAACTGATACACGAAGCCGAGCAGCCGGTTGCGCGCCAGGCCACGCCGGGTTTCGTTCATCCCGGCCAGATCTTCACCCTGCAAAAGCACCTGTCCGGCGCTGGGCAGTTCCAGCCCGCCCAGCAGATGCAGCAGCGTGCTCTTGCCCGAGCCCGAGGCGCCGAGAATCGCCACGCTTTCGCCGGCCTCGACCGTGAAATCGAGCCCTTTCAGCACGCTCACCTGCAGCGCGCCGTCGATATAGGTTTTGACCAGACCCAGCGCGCGCAGGGCGGGCACAGCAAGCACGTCATTCATGGCGTAGGGCCTCGGCAGGACGGATACGGCTGGCGCGCCACGCGGGGTACAGCGGTGCCAGCAGGCACAGCACGGTGGCGGTCAGCAGGGCAATGACAACGTCAGCGACTTCCAGCTGCGAGGGAATGCGGCTGATGTAGTAGACGTCGGGCGACAGGATGTGAAAGCCAAACGCGCGCTCGAGGGTGCTGACTATCGTCTCCACATGCAGCGCCAGCGTGACGCCCAGGGTGCCGCCAATGGCCACCCCGGCCAGCCCGATGATGGCGCCCTGAGTCATAAAAACGCGCAACAGGCGCCGCGGCGTCAGGCCCAGCGTGGCGAGGACCGCAATTTCGGTCTGCTTCTCGCCCACCACCATCACCAGCGTCGACACCAGATTGAAGGCCGCGACGGCGACGCTCAGCAGCATGATCACGAACATCACGATTTTTTCGGTCTGCAAGGCCCGAAACAGATTGGTATGCAGCATGGTCCAGTCGCGCACGCGGAGCTCGCCCAGCTGCGGCGCCAGCCCGGCCGCGATTCGGGGCGCGTCAAACGGCTCGGCCAGTCTGGCGCGCCAGCCGCTCATCCGCCCGTCGGTGCGAAACACCCGCGCGGCGTCGGCCAGCGCAACAAACGCCGTGGCTTCGTCGTATTCCTGCACGCCGGCTTCAAAAATGCCGGCCACGGTGAAGGACTTGAGCCGCGGCAACACGCCGGCGGCGGTGCGCATGGGTTCCGGCAAGACCAGCGTGACCCGATCGCCCAACCCCACCCGCAGGCTGTTGGCCAAACCGCGCCCCAGGACAATGTTGAACGTCGACGGCCGCAAGGCGGCGAAATCGCCCTGCGCCAGCGTGGTGTGGATGCGGGTGACCTGCGCCTCAAGGCCGGGCTCGACGCCCACGACCCGCACGCCCTGCACGTCGCCCGCATGGGTCAGCAAGGCTTCGGCGGTGATGTACGGCGCCAGCGCCAGCACGCCGGGGGTCTGCGCGATCAGCTGGTCGAGCCGGGCTTCGTCGCGCACCCAGCCGGCCGTGCTGTCGATGGTCAAATGGGCGGACATGCCGAGCAGCCGGTCGCGGAGCTCGCGCTCGAAACCGTTCATGATCGACAGTATGGTGATGAGCGAGGCGATGCCGAGCGCCACCCCGCCGATCGAGATGGCGGCAATCAACGAAACGAAGCGCGTTCGGCGGCGCGCCCGTGTATACCGCCAACCGATGAAGGCTTCGACAGGAGTGAACATGTGTCGCGATTATAGCCATGGCTGTCGCCCAGCGGCGGCGTCCTTCGTGAGCCGGCCGCAAGCATGAGGCTGCTCGCGCTCGAAACTGCGACCGATGCCTGCTCCGTCGCGCTGTGGCTGGACGGTGAAATCCTGCAACAGTTTGAGCTCGCGCCCCAGCGGCACACCGAACTGCTGCTGCCGATGGTGGCGGCACTGTGCGCCGAGGCCGAGTGTTCACTCGGGAGCCTCGACGCCATCGCGGTGTCGGTCGGGCCGGGGGCCTTCACCGGGGTGCGGGTCGCCTCGGCGCTGGCGCAGGGCCTCGCGCTGGCGCACGACCTGCCGGTAACCGCGGTCTCGACGCTGGCCGCGCTGGCGGTGGGTGGCCATCGGCTCAGCGGCGTCGCGCACTGGCTGGTGGCGCAGGACGCGCGCCGCCAGGAACTGTACTGGGCGCATTACGAAATCCTCGACCAGGGCGATGCCCTGGCCCTCAGCCCCGAGCAGGTCAGCCCGCCGTCACGCCTGTATCTGCCCGCGGCGGCGGATTGGGCCATTGCCGGGAGCGGCTGGGCGGTGCACGGGCGTGAGATTGCCGACGGGATTCACGCGGCCAGACCGGTCACGCTGGTCTTTCCCGAGGCGCAGGATGTGGCCGCACTGGGCGCCCGGCAGGCGGCCGCCGGCCAACTCGCCTCGCCCGAGCACCTGGCCCCGGTCTATCTGCGGCCGGCGGTGTAGGCGCGCGACCCCGGGGCAAATTTCCTAAGGCCCTGATCCGGCAAGTTTTCGTCGACTTATCCCCAGTTTTTACCCATCTTTTAGCCAGCCCATCCCCGCGCTGATGCACAGTATCTAGTGGTCAGCGGCTTGCGTGACCACATGTGCTTGTGGTGTCATAGCCCTGCCCGTCGAACCCGGCATCAGCCGTCCGCGATCCGGGTAACGAGCCGCTCAACAACACCCAGCCGCACTGGGCATCCGTGTCGGAGAACACAGCATGGACCTCGAAAATTCAGCAGTTTCCAGGCGTGAAAACGCCACCCGTTGGTCCGCAGAAGAGAATCAGGCCGCCTCGCCGGCCGAACTCGCCGCCACCGCGCCGGGCGAATTCAAGGTCATTCGTCGTAATGGCAAGGTCACGGTGTTTGATGGCGACAAAATCAAGATCGCCATTACCAAGGCCTTCCTTGCCGTTGAAGGCGGCAACGCCGCGGCCTCTTCCCGCATTCACGAGACGGTCGATGTGCTGACCGACAGCGTGGTGCGCGCGATCACCCGCCGCATGCCGGCCGGTGGCGCTGTCCATATCGAAGACATTCAGGATCAGGTCGAACTCGCGCTGATGCGCGGGGGCGAACACAAAGTGGCGCGCTCCTACGTGCTGTATCGCGAGGAGCGCGCCCGCGAACGCCAGAAAAAACAGGAGCAGGTGCTGGGCGAAATCCAGCGGCCAAGCCTGCAGGTCACCCGTGCCGACGGCACGCGCGTACCGCTGGACGAAGTGCGCCTGCGCCGGATTGTGGACGAAGCCTGTCAGGGCATCGCCAATACCGAAGCGACGGCGATCCTCGAAGAAACCACCCGCTCGCTGTTCGACGGCGTGGCCGAGGACGATGTCTCCAAGGCGCTGGTCATGAGCGCGCGCATGTACATCGAGCGCGAGCCCAACTACAGCCTGGTGGCCGCCCGCCTCCTGATGGATTCGTTCCGGCAGGAAGCGCTGAGCTTCATCGGCAACCACGCTGACGCCGCCACCCAAAATGAAATGACGGAGCGCTATCCGCATTACTTCGAGGCTTACATCAAGCGCGCGATCGATCTGGAACTGATGGATCCGCGGCTGGGTAACTTCGACCTCAAGCGGCTGGGTGCCGCCATCGAGGCGAACCGCGATTTCCAGTTCAACTACCTCGGTCTGCAAACGCTTTACGATCGCTACTTCCTGCAGAGCGACGGCACGCGCTTTGAATTGCCGCAGGCGTTCTTCATGCGCGTCGCGATGGGCTTGGCAATCAACGAAATCGAGCCGGAAACCTGGGCGATCGAGTTCTATCACCTGCTCTCCACCTTCGACTTCATGAGCAGCACGCCGACCCTGTTCAACTCCGGCACGCTGCGCCCGCAGCTGTCGTCCTGCTACCTGACCACCGTGCCCGACGATCTGGACGGCATCTTTGGCGCGGTGCGCGACAACGCCCTGCTGTCGAAATTCGCCGGCGGTCTGGGCAACGACTGGACGCAGGTCCGCGGCATGGGCGCGCATATCAAGGGCACCAACGGCAAGTCGCAGGGCGTCGTGCCTTTCCTGAAGGTTGCGAACGACACCGCGGTGGCGGTCAACCAGGGCGGCAAGCGCAAGGGCGCGGTCTGCGCGTATCTGGAAACCTGGCATATCGACATCGAAGAGTTCATCGAACTGCGCAAGAACACCGGCGACGACCGCCGCCGTACGCACGACATGAACACCGCCAACTGGGTGCCCGATCTGTTCATGCAGCGGGTGTGTGAAGACGGCGAATGGACGCTCTTCTCGCCGGACGATGTGCCGGACCTGCACGATGCTTTCGGCGAAGACTTCGCCCGCCGCTACGCGGTGCACGAGGCGCGCGCGGAACGCGGCGAAATCCGCAACCACCGCAAACTGCGGGCGCAGGACCTGTGGCGCAAGATGCTCGGCATGCTCTATGAAACAGGCCACCCGTGGATCGCCTTCAAAGACCCCTGCAACCTGCGCTCGCCGCAGCAGCACGTGGGCGTTGTCCACAGTTCCAACCTGTGCACGGAAATTACGCTGAACACCTCGGCCGGTCAGGAAATCGCCGTGTGTAACCTGGGCTCGGTCAACCTGGCCCAGCACATGACCGTTGGCGGCATCGATGTGGCAAAACTCGAACGCACCATCAACACGGCGATGCGCATGCTCGACAACGTCATCGACTACAACTTCTACAGCGTGCCGACCGCGCGGGCTTCCAACCTGCGTCACCGCCCGGTGGGTCTGGGCATCATGGGCTTCAACGACTGCCTGTATCAGTTGCGGCTGCCCTATGCCTCGCCGGAAGCGGTGGACTTCGCCGACACCTCGATGGAAGCCGTCAGCTACTTCGCGATCAAGGCCTCGACCGACCTCGCCGCCGAACGCGGCAGCTACCCGAGCTTCAAGGGCTCGCTGTGGAGCCGAGGCATCCTGCCGATCGACTCGCTGGACTTTGTCGAACAAAGCCGGGGCAGCTACTTCGATGTCGATCGCAGCACGCGTCTGGACTGGGACGGGCTGCGGGAACGCGTACGCACGGTGGGCATGCGGAACTCCAACTGCATGGCGATTGCCCCGACGGCGACGATTTCCAACATCTGCGGCGTCAGCCAGTCGATCGAGCCGACCTATCAGAATCTCTACGTCAAATCGAATCTCTCCGGCGAGTTCACCGTGGTCAATATGTACCTGGTGGAGGACCTGAAAGAGCGCGGACTGTGGGACGAAGTGATGGTCAACGACCTCAAGTACTACGACGGCAGCGTGGCGCAAATCGACCGCGTGCCGCGCGACCTGCAGGCGCTGTATGCGACCTCGTTCGAAGTCGACCCGCGCTGGCTGGTGGAAGCCGGTTCGCGCCGCCAGAAATGGCTGGATCAGGCGCAGTCGCTCAATCTCTACATGGCAGAGCCCAGCGGCGCGAAGCTGGACAACCTCTACAAGCTGGCCTGGGTACGGGGACTTAAAACCACCTACTACCTGCGCACCATGGGCGCGACCCACGTTGAGAAGAGCACCTTGAAAGACGGCAAGCTCAACGCCGTGCAGCAGGCGCCGGCGATCAGCGTGGAGGCCACGGCACCCAAGGTCTGCCTGATTACCGACCCCGACTGCGAAGCCTGTCAGTAAGGCTGGCGCTTTAACAAGATAACGCTGAAGGAATACCTGATGTTGCTATGGGACGATCCGATCGGACAACTGAAGTCGCGCACCCCGCGCGCGACCGAGCCCGGCCTGCTGGCGACGCAGGTGCTGGAAACTATTGAGACACCAGCGCCGGTGGTCACACCGGCCGCGGTGCTGGACACCACGCCCCCGGCAGCGGCGCCCGAGTTAACGGCCAGCACGCATGCCGCGGGTCTGGAGCAGGTTGAATTTGGCGCCCGCCGTCTGGCGGTCGACGACAAACAAATGATCAACTGCCGGGCGGACCTCAATCAGCTCGTGCCGTTCAAGTACAAGTGGGCCTGGCAGAAGTATCTCAATGCCTGCGCCAACCACTGGATGCCGCAAGAAATCAACATGAATGCGGACGTCTCCCTGTGGAAAAGCCGTGATGGCCTGACCGAGGACGAGCGCCTGATCATCAAGCGCAACCTGGGTTTCTTCTCCACCGCCGACTCGTTAGTCGCGAACAATCTGGTGCTGGCGGTGTACCGCCACATCACCAACCCGGAATGCCGCCAGTACCTGCTGCGTCAGGCCTTTGAAGAAGCGCTGCACACCCACGCCTACCAGTACTGCATTGAAAGTCTGGGGCTGGATGAAGCTGAGATCTTCAACATGTATCGCGAGATCCCGGCGGTGCACGACAAGGCCTCCTGGGCCCTGCGCTTCACCGAAAGTCTGGGCGACCCGACCTTCAGCACCGGCACCACCGCCGCCGACCAACGGCTGCTGCGCGACCTGATCGCGTTCTATGTGGTGTTTGAAGGCATCTTCTTCTACGTCGGCTTTGTGCAGGTGCTGTCGATGGGTCGCCGGAACAAGATGACCGGCGTTGCCGAGCAGTTCCAGTACATCCTGCGCGACGAGTCCATGCACATGAACTTCGGCATCGACGTCATCAACCAGATCAAGGTCGAGAACCCGCAGCTGTGGACCGAGCAGTTCCAGCGCGATATCGCCGAACTGATCGACGACGCCATCAAGCTCGAACTGCGCTATGCGCAGGACACCATGCCGCGCGGCGTGCTGGGGCTGAACGTCAACATGTTTGAAGAATATCTGCACTACATCGCCAACCGGCGCTGCGCCCAGATTGGTCTGGCCGAGCAGTATCCGGGAGCCAACAACCCGTTCCCGTGGATGAGCGAACTCATCGACCTGAAGAAGGAAAAGAACTTCTTCGAGACGCGCGTCACGGAATATCAGACAGGCGGCGCACTTAGCTGGGACTAATTGGGCATTAGACCAGACCTCCACGCATGGAGCTAAGCTGCGTTGCATTGGTCGGCGGCCGGTAACCCCGGTCGCCGACCTTTCTTATTCTCTGCCGGCTCGTCAGTAGCCCAGCTTCCAAAATCCTCAATTTCCCGGCTTAAAAACACAAAAAAAGCGCGACCCCATGACAGGGTCGCGCCTTGAGACGCGGCAATCCTCGCCTGCGGATCAGGACAGACGGAACTTCCCGACGTGCCCCTGCTGCGATGCTGCCAGCCGCGCGAGGTCATGGCTGGCCTGCGCGATATGCAGCGAACCCTGCGTGGCTTCGGTGCCGATGATCTTGATGCTCTCGATGCTGGTCGAAATGTGCTGGGCGTTCTGCCGCTGGTAGTCTGCCGCCGCCGCGATCTGGCCGTTCATCTCGCGGATGGTGTCGACCATCGCGGTGATGCTGGCAATCGACTGACCGGCCTGCTGCGCCTGGGCCACGCTGTCCTGCGCCTTCTCGAGCCCGGACTGCATGACTTCTACCGCCACGTTCGCACCGTTCTGCAGGCGTTCGATCATGGACTGAATTTCACGCGTGGACTGCTGGGTGCGGCTGGCGAGACTGCGGACTTCGTCGGCCACCACCGCAAAGCCACGGCCCTGCTCGCCGGCACGCGCCGCTTCAATCGCGGCATTGAGCGCCAGCAGGTTGGTCTGTTCGGCGATGCCGCGAATGACGTCCAGCACCTGCCCGATGTTCATGCTGTCAGCTTTAAGATTGCTGAGCGCTTCGGAGGTTTGCATCACTTCGCCGGCCAGTTCCTCGATTGCACGGCCGGTGGCGCGGACGACCTTGAAGCCGCGCTGCGCTTCCTGATCGGCCTCGTTGGCCGCATCTGCCGCGCGTTGCGCCTTTTCCGCCACCGAATCGACCGACTCGGTCATCACCGAAATCGAGCCCGCGACGCGTTCGGTCTCCGCGCTCTGCCGGCTCATGCCGCTTTTGCTGTGGGCGGTGACGGCGGACAGTTCTTCGGCCGAGGCCGCGATGGTGCCGGAACTCTCGACAATCGCGTCGACCAGTTGCGTCACGTTCTTGCGGGCCTTGGAAAACTCCCAGGCCAACCAGGCCAGCTCGTCACGGCCTTCGATTTCGCATTTGGGGGTGAGGTCGCCCTCGGCCATTTTCTTCAGGGCGTTGACCACAATCTCGGTCCGCTTGGCCGCCAGACTGCCCAGCGACCAGGCCAGGGTCAGCGGCCCCAGCACCACCGCAGCGCCGATCAGGTAGAGCAGCCCGTGAGCGCTGTCCGGCAACCCCATCATGAGGAGGTGAAACACACCCTGTCCCACCAATCCGACGATCACCAGCATCAGCATCTGCTGCTTGAGGTTAAACCGCGCTACCAATTCGTTCATCTCTGCTGCTCCGCTCGGCGTCATTGCCCATGCCGTCTATCGGCGAGTGGCAGGCCGGACTTGAACAGGCGGTTTAATCCGGCTGAATACCCTGCGCTTCAGCGGTCTCCGGCGGCGGCAGTGCGGCGGGCAAATCGGCCGCCGACCACCAGTAGCAAGGCAATGGTCTGGCGCGTAGCAAGGCTGGAAAAAAGGCATCGACATAACCGGCCGCCGACAGTGCGCTGGCGCGCTGATCGGTCGTGGCGGGCGCGGCGGATTTCAGCAGCACCAGCCCGCGTGCCGCCTGCGTCTGCGCGACCCAGAGCGCAATGGAATCGGCGCTGACGCGCCAGTCTTCCGGTAAACCCCGCAGCCGGGCTGCGGCGTCACCGCCCGGGCACCAGATAGCGCCGCCCGCGCCATCGGCCAGCGCCGCAAGTTCGGCGTTGGCGGTGAGTGCGGGCTGCATCGCGGCGAGTTGGGCGCCGTAAAGCCCCATCGCCTGCACCGCCATGCGATGCGCGTGGGCATCGTCAAAACGCCAGCGGCCCTGCATCTCGCGCACCGTGTCGGCATAGGGCCCGCCCCCCGGCACGACCAGCCAGCGGCGAGCGCGGTCTTCGGCCAACAGCGACAGCCAGCCGGACAAGCGGGCGTTGCCCGCCAGGCTACCGCCAATCTTGATGACCCACATGGGCAGGCTCCGCACGCGCAAAGACTTCAAGCATCGCGGACGCCTTGGCCAGCGACTCGGCGTATTCGGACTCAAGCCCCGAGTCCATCACGATTCCGCCGCCGGCCCAGCAGTACATGCGGCCGCGATGGCACAGCAGGGTTCTGATCGCAATGTTGGTATCCATCCGACCATCCGCCGACAGATAGCCGATGGCCCCGCAGTACACGCTGCGGCGCTGGGGTTCGAGTTCCTCGATCACTTCCATCGCCCGCAGCTTGGGCGCACCGGTAATCGAGCCGCCGGGGAAGCAGTCGCGCAACACCGTGAGCGGCGAGACGCCCGCGGCCAGCCGCGCCCGCACCGTGCTGACCAGATGGTGCACCTTGGCAAAACTTTCGACCGCAAAGAGCTTCGGCACTTCCACGCTGCCAAGCTCGCTGTGCTTGCCGAGATCGTTGCGCAGCAGGTCAACGATCATCACGTTCTCCGCCCGATCCTTGGGGCTTTGCGCCAGTGCAGCCGCGAGCCGACGGTCTTCTTCCGGCGTGGCTCCGCGCGGCACCGTGCCCTTGATCGGCCGGGTCTCGACCACGCCGGCATCGATCCCGATGAAGCGCTCGGGCGAAGAACTGAGCACCGTGCCCTCCGGCAGCGCCAGATAGGCCGAATACGGCGCGGGATTGATTGTGCGCAGACGCAGGTAGGCGTCCCAGGGGTCGCCGCTGACGCTGGCCGAGAAGCGCTGCGTCAGATTGACCTGATACACATCGCCTTCGCGCAGATAGCGTTTGATTTGCCGCCAGGAGGCGGCGTACTGCTCAAAGCTGAGTTCGGGGCCGGCCGGCGAGGTTACTTCAAACAGACTGCCGAAGGCCGCCGGCGTCAGCGGGCGCTGCGCCTCCCAGGCCCGTAGCACCTTGTCCTCGTCGCAGCTCGCCTGCGGATGAATCAACAACTCGGCAGACTCGGTCTGGTGGTCAACGACGATCGCCCAGCCGTAAATGCCGACCGCCATCTCCGGCATGTCGATGTCGCGGGCGGCGCGGGCGGGCAGGCGTTCCACGCGCCGTCCCAAATCGTAGGCGAAGTAACCCAGCGCCCCGCCGGTGAAAAACTCCGCCTCGCCGGTCGGCGGCAGGTGGCTCGCCAGGGTGCGCTCAAGCACCGCGAAAGGGTCGTCGGCGTAAGCCGTGCTGTCGCTCGCGGTGGTGACGGTGGTGATGTCGCCCACGGTAACGACGGTGGCCAGCGGGTCGCAGGCGATGAGGTCGTAGCGTCCACCGCTGCAGCCGTCGCGACAGCTGTCGAGAAAGACGAACCAGGGCCGCGCGATAAACCGGCCGAGGCTGGCGGCGACCGCCCGGCGATAGCTGAGGCTAATGCGTTTCAGGCCCATTGCCGCGCTCCCAGCAAGGCCATGGCAACCGCGGGCGCATGTTCGCTGGCGACAGCCCGCAGCGCTGCCGGCAAGCCCAGCGCCTCGGCGAAGTCGATATACGGCCAGCCTGCGTCATCCGCCACCTGCCGGATCAGGAAGCGGCCGATGCCCGCCCCCACGATGAACGCGCGGCGCCCCCTGCGCGGCTGTTCTACGCGCTGAATCGCCTCGCGCAGACGCCGGCGCTGCGCCGCCGCCAAATGCATCGCCAGCGCGTGCACGGCGTCGTCGTGGCCGGATGCATCGTCGCCCACCATGCGCGCCAGCCGCGCGGCCGACTCGGCCAGCGACTTGCCCCGCCCGTCGGCGCTGGGCTGCAGATCTGCGGTCGGCGGCAAGCTGCCACACAGCCGATGGACGTCCGCCGTCGTCGCAAAGTATTCCGCCGCCAGTCCCTGCCATTCGCCCCGATAGGGCACGCGCGCCGCGAGCGCCATCACCGGCGTCCGCACCACGCCCTGATAGACCAGTTCGTCACTCGCCAGTCGGCGGCGATCGTCGATACCAGCCGTCACCACCTGGCCCTGTTCGATACGGATGAGGTCGGTGGTCGTGCTGCCCATATCGATCAGGAGCGCATCCGGCAGGACGCCCGCGAGCGCGCTGGCGCTGGCGTGCCAGTTCATCGATGCAACCTTTGCCGCCGGCAGCGCGTGCGGTTCAAGCAAGGCCTGGTCGACGGCGTAAACCCGGCATTGGCCACCGGGCACGCGTGCCACAAACCAGCCGGCGATCGCAGCAACGCCCGCCTGACGGTCGCTAAAGAGGTCGCACATTTCGCCCGTCATCGTCAGCGCGTGGCGGCAGGTGGCAAGGTCGACGTCTTGCGCCACCGTGGCGACTGCCGCCGCGAGTTGGTCGAGACCCTGCCACAGCGGGCAAGGCAGCGACCAGACTTGCAGCAGCTCGCCGCTGGCCGAGACCGACGCCGCTTTCAAATGCGCCCCGCCCACGTCCCAGCCGATCACCGCCGCCGATGCGCTCACCGCACGACCTGCCATGACAGACGCCGCGCAGGCTTCCTACAATGCGAGCCCTGCCCCTGCTGGAATCTTCGATGCATTGCATCCCCGTACTGGATCTGTTGAACGGCGTGGTGGTGCGCGGCGTGCGCGGCGAACGCGCGGCCTACCAGCCGCTGGTCTCGACTGTCGTGGAGTCTAGCGCGCCGCTGCGGGTTGCGGCTGCGTTGCATACGCTTTTCGCCAGTCGCCGGTTCTACATCGCGGATCTGGACGCCATACAGGGGCTGGGCAGCAACGCCGCGGTGGTCAGGGCCTTGGCCGAGCGCTATCCCGACTGCGAGTTCTGGGTCGATGCCGGGCTCACGACGCGTGAGGCCTTCGCGGCCTACTGCCCGGCGAGCAATCTGCGCTGGGTGCTGGGCAGCGAATCGCTGGCTACGCTTGATGCCTATCGCGCGCTGGCCGCAGCAGGCCCGCGCGACTTCGTGCTTTCGCTCGACAGCCGCAACGGCGAGCCGCTGGGTCCTGCCGAGCTCTGGTCAGAACCCACGCTGTGGCCTCCCACCCTGATCGCCATGAATCTGGCCCGCGTCGGCGCCAGCGAAGGGCCAGATTTTGACCTGCTTGCAGCGCTGCGGGCGCGCTCGCCGGACACCACGCTGGTGGCCGCAGGTGGCACCCGGCACGTCGACGATTTGCATGCGCTGGCGCGCCTCGGCGTGCAGCAGGTGCTCATCGCGAGCGCGCTGCACGATGGCGCGATCACCCCGCAGGATCTGGCGCAGTGGTGAATAGCGGCGTGCTGGCCGTGATCTGTGCCGGCGCGCTGCTGGCCTTGCCGGCCGCGGCAGATGAAGGCCACGCGGCGGGCTACCGCTGGGCGCTGGCGCAAGGCATCGACGACCCCTACCGCTGCGCGGGCCAGTCGCCGGCGTTTATTGAGGGCTGTCGCGAAGCGGCACTGGCCACCTGCACGGCAGCATGCGTCGACGCGCAAGGCGGCGACGAGGCCAGCTGCGAATCGAGTTGCGACCCGTAAGCGCCGGTGCCGTACCTGGCGGTCAGCGCCACGGCTTAAGGATCAGAGCAGATGAACCGGTTTGCCCGAGAAGCTGGCGGACTGACGCTCGCGCGGCGCCAGGCAAAAAAAAGCCCCACCAGAGGTGGGGCCAGCGTTCGTTCAATCGGAGAATCGAGAGGCGACTTATTTGTGCGCCTGGAACGGATGGTCGACGGCGCCCTTCTGGGCGACGACGGTCGCGGCCTTCGGCTCGCGGGCCACGGCGCGCTTGATGGACTCTTTCACCGCCTGGTAGTTGTAGTCCTGAATCTTCTTGTCGTCTTCGGCCAGCCAGTGGATGAACACACCGACGCAGATGAAGATGTCGTCGGCTTCGTTGGCCGGGATGGTGCCGTCTTCAACGGAATCCGCCACCGCCATCGCCACGCCGCGCTGGGCGGGGCCAAACATCTGCACGGCCTGCTTCGAACCCTTGATGGTCACTTTGTTGAACATCACGGTGTTGGGCTTGGTCAGCAGGTTCGGCGCCACCACGGCCAGCAGGCTGCTGAAACCGTCTTTGTTGTTGGTCACGCAGTTGCAGAACGCCGCTTCCGCCGCGCTGCCACGGGGACCCATGATCAGATCGATGTGCGCGACTTCGTTACCATCGCCCACGAGGGATTCGCCCACCAAAACTCTGTCGATAACGGCCATGTTTGATCTCCTAAAGGTTACTGGACATTGCTGCCGGCGTTTTGCGTCCGGCTGTTGTGTAAAGACTCGCCCTGAGCGGGTTCCCGTGCCACCGGGAACCCCTGTTGCGCTGTGCGCTCAGGTCTCGCGTTGTTGCAAGGCCTGCGACAGCAGATGAGCGAACACGCTGGCGACCGTGAGGTCGGCGCAGGTCCCGGGGTTATAGCCGCGAGCTTTCAGTTCGCGGTCCAGCGCGTGCAGGGCGCCGCTAAATGCGGCCGAATTCTCGCACGCTTTCCCGGGGCAGGCTACCGCAGCCGCCTGCGCGCGGACCCCCTCGGCGATCACGTCCCCATACTTGCGCGCGAGATGGCTATCCGGGCGACTGCTGAGCAGGGCGAGGTAGACCGCCTGCACGGCCTCACTCAGCCCATCTGCACCCGCAAGCGCCGCGCGCAGGGTCGGCAGGCCCAGTTCAAACACCTCGGCATAGCCGTCGCCGTACTGCTGCGCGATGCGGTCGCGACCGGCCGCAAGCGCCATCGCCGTACCGAGATCTACCGTTGGCGGGGCGTGGACATCGGCCTCGGGCGCGGCGCCCAGTCCGGCGGGCGCGGCCAGGCGAATGCCGGCAAACGCCCCGACGGCGTCCTCGATATCAAGCGCCGCCAGCCGGGCGCGCAGACGCGTCCGCAGGTCGCTGCCCGGCGCCGGCACCAGCGCGGCCTGCGCCAGCGGCGCGGCCAGCAACACGATGCCGAGATTGGTATTGCAGCCCACCGCCTCGCGAGTCGCCGCAATCGCAGCCGCAATCCGGGCGCCGACCTTAAGACCCGGCGCGGACAAGCAGGGCGCCGACACCGCCGCGCTCCGCAGAAAATCGCGCGCCTCCATGCCGTGCCCCGCTTCCTCGCAGCTGACATTGCCGGGCTTGAAGGCGATGACGTCGAAGCGGCAGGCCTCGAGATAGGCCTCGGCCACCGCAGCGGCATCGAGCGCCAGCAGGCTCATGCCAAGGCCAGACGCGCGCAGAAGCCGTCGACGATCGCGGCCGTGACGGCCGGGCCGCAGGCCTGCTGCAAGCCCCACCAGGCCGGCACGCCGTTGACCTCGCCGACCCACCACTTGCCGGCCGCGTCCTGCAGCAGGTCGACTCCGGCGTAGTCCATCTCCAGCGCCGCCGAGGCCGCCTCGGCCAGTTCACGCAGCGGATTGCTAAGCGGCACCGCCGCGCAGACCGCGCCGCGCGCGCGGTTGGTGATCCAGTGCTCGCTGGTCCGGCTCATGGCAAAGCAGGCCTTACCACCCACTACCAGTACCCGGTAGTCGGCATAGGGCAAGGCGGCGCGCTCCACGAAGGTCTGCAGGTAGTAGACGCCATTCACCGGCAGATTGGCGTCGAAGTCGTGCAGCGTGAACAAGCGCTGCAGGCCTTCGCCCTGCGAGCCAAACAGGGGCTTCAGCACCAGCGACCCGGCTTCATTCAGCGCCTCGGCCGCCACCGCGCGGGCGGCCGCGCGGCCTTCCACCACCCAGGTGCGGGGGGTCGGAATGCCGGCGTTGAGCAGCAGAAAACTGGTCAGGCCCTTGTCGACGCTGCGCTCGATTGCCTTGCCGCGGTTGTAGACCGGGATGCCGGTCAGGTCCAGCGCATGCAGCACGTTGAGGCGCAGGATGACCTCTTCCAGCGTGCCACCGGGGACGCCGCGCACGAACGCGCCGGCGGGCGCCGTCTGTTCGAAACCGGGAATGACGATGCGCGGCCGGGCGCCGGCCAAATCAAGCGCGCAGTCTTTCAGCGAGGCGTAGCTGGCCTGCACCCCGCGCGCCGCCAGCGCCTTGGTCAACACCCGACCGTGCCAGCCGGGGTCGTCGGTGAAAATCACCGCCCGGCGGTCAGCGCCGCCGAGCGCACTCATCCGCCGAACGACAGGTCGAGCAAATCTTCGCGCAGCGCGCCGCCGTGGAAGGTCTTGCCGCTCTTCAGCGCGGTGACCGCGCAGGCCGCCGGCGAGAACAGCATGGGGTCGACCTTGTAGAAGTCGTAGCCGTATTCCTTGAAGACCTCGCCGAACGGCCGGCCAAAATCGCGCGACGCGCTGGAGGGCAGCTGCGCGGCCAGCTGGCTGGCTTCGTCGTCGGTCGCGTTCACAAACAGGTGTACGAAGCCGCCAAACAGGATGGCGTCATTGGTCCGGCCCATCGCCTTCATGAAATTGCCGGTCGGCGGCGGCACAGGCGCCGTCCCCGCCCCGTCCACCAGATTGGCCAGCGGAAAATGCAGTTCATGCACTTTATGCAGCGCGACTTCGAGCACGCGCGACACGATTTGCACGCCACCGGCGAGGCTGGTGGTGGGGGTAAGAATCACGGTGAGGTCTTCGGGCCTGATCTGGCAGCGGGTGATGACTTTCTCGACGACTTCGATCGGCGGCTGCTTGTCGGTTTCCAGCACGATCGCCGTTTTACCCGGCGGATTGCGATTACCCAGTTCTTCGAACAGTGGCTCCTTGCTGCCCATCGCGCGCGCCGGTCCGGAGCCCATCGCGTAATAGGCGCCCTTGCCTTCGCCGTGGCTCAAGCTCCAGCCCGCGTACTGCGAACCGAGGCAGGCGGTGACCGGATCGGTGGCGTGAACATCTACCGTCCAGCGCCAGTGCTTGAACGCGACGCCCGCGCGCAGCGTGACGGTGCCCAGACCGCCCATGCAGATTTCGCCGATCAGGCGGCCGGCTTCCAGTCCGCCCGGCGCGGCGATACCCGCATCCACCACGCGGGTACCGTTGGGCAGCGTGCTGACGCCGACCCGCAGGCGGTCAGCCTGATCGATGAGCTGTTGAACCAGCGCCTGACTGGCGTGGCTGACGTTGGCGGCACTCGTGATTGCAGATGGACTCATGGCCGAGACTCCTGTGAGGCGGTTGGTGCGGATGAGGGGGGAGCGCGCGATGCCTGAACGTTGGCCGGGCACAGCGCGTGGCCGCCACCCTTGAGCATTGCAGCGCGCGGCGGCCACTGCCGGTCCTGCCGCACACCTGAAGCGTCGCCAACGGTCGCCAGCGGGGAGCTGGCCGTGGCGCGCTTCAGGTCAATCAGTCTAGCGAGTTCGCAAATTGAATTGCAGCCAGCGCGCGACGCGCGCGGCTGCGTTGGGCCTTACCAGCCGTGAACCTCGCCGTTCCATTTCCAGAAGCTGCCGGTGTTACCGGCGTTAAGGCCGTCGATGGTCTTGACGATGCCGGCCGCGCTTTCCTGCGCGGTGATGTCGGCGGCGTCGCCGCCCATGTCGGTCTTCACCCAGCCCGGATGAATCACGCACACATCAATGCCGTCCTTCACCAGTTCAATCGCGGTGAGCTTCATGAACTTGTTGAGCGCGGCCTTGGTGCTGCTGTAGGCAAAGCCCATCGTCATGTCGAGCGACAGCGCGCCCATCTGCGAGGTGATGGTCACCAGCTTGCCCCGCGCGCTTGCTTTCAAATTGGGCAGCAGCGCCTGCATCACGCGCACCGGCGCCATGGTGTTGACCTCGAAGGCGTTCGCCCAGCCGTCGAAGTCCATCTTGTAGGGCGTTTGGTCGCCGTAATCCGGTCCCAGCACGCCGGCGTTGTTAATCACGATATCGATGGCCTGACCGGCCAGCCGCGCGCCCAGCGCGGCAACTGAAGCGGCATCCGTCACTTCTACCGGCAGCACGGTGACCTTGCCGCCGACGGCGGCCAGCGCGCTGGCCGATGCGGGATTGCGGCAGCAGGCGAGCACGGTGTCGCCGCGCGCTGCGTAATGTTTGACAAGTTCAAGGCCGATGCCGCGATTGGCACCTGTGATGAGAACGGTCGACATGCGTGTGCTCCTTCAGATAACTGGTGCCGGAGCATACCGCAACGGCCCGCCGCCGGTGCTCAGTCGGCGCGGTCGAGTTCGGCCCGGGTCGCGAGCCGTGCGTCATCCAGCAGGCCAAGGCAGACCCGCAGGCGCGTGAGCCGGCGCTGCAGAGCGCGCCGTGCGGCAGCGGCATCCCGTCCTGCGGCGTGCACCGAACAGATCGGGGCGCCGGCGGGGATCAGGCTACCGCCCCGCGGGCGGTCCACCGCCCAGTCCGGCCAGTCGAGCGCGCGCGGCACACGCAGGGCATGCGGCGCATAGCACACGGCATGCGCCGCCACCGGCACGAGGCGGCGCAGCGTGCCGATCGGCAGTTCCCGGCAAGCGGCCAGATGCGCGCGCCAGACCTCAGCGGCAGGCGCCAACAGATCGAACGTGGCCGTGGGGCGCGGGTTCAACTCCACCACCTGCCATCTGCCCTGCGACTGCAGGATGAAATCGATGCCCATCAGGCCGCGCAGCCCCAGCGCCGCACCCAGTTTGCGCAGCGCGACGGCGATGCGCTGTTCGAGGGCCTGTGGCAGGTCGCGACAAACCACCGCGCCGCCATAGCGATAAGAATCCGGGGCATCGGTCCAGAACAGGTGTTCGCAGAAGCCAAGCACATGCGCCTGCTTCGCAGCCGCGATCCAGGCCACCGACAACGAGCGCCCCTCGACCTTAGCCTGCGCATAGTCCCGCGCTCCGAGCGCCGCGCCGGGCCGTGCCTGCCGCACGTGTCCGCCGCCTGCCCCGCCCACGCGTTTGACCAGCCAGTTGCCGGTGCGCGGCACGCGGCGGCGCCTGATTTCGGGCGTAGAAATCCCCACCGCGCGCAGCGTCTCGGCCAGCGCCCAGGGTTGCCAGATGGTCGTCAGCGCGCCGGACGGGGTGCCCAGCACCTCAGCCGCGGCCCGCACTTGGTCCAACAGCGCCACCCGGCCTTCGAAGCCCGAGCCCCACACCACCGGCGCCGCCGGCGCCAACCGCTGCAAGCGACCTAGCGCCTGCCGCAGGCTGGCCGGTTTGAAATTGAAGACCGCGTTGCAGTCCACCGCGAGCCATCGCGCGGCGAGCGCGCGGGTATCGCTGTCGCCGAACAGATCCGCCACCAGCGGACAGGCGCCCGCTGCTCGCGCGGCCGCCGCCAACTGGCGACCGGCGCGAGCCAGGATAATGGCCGTCGGACGTTTAGCCGACGATGCTGCGGGCGAGCGCGAAGGCCTCTTCATGGGCGAGATACAGCGGTCTGGACGCATCATGCATCTGCGACAGGAGCCCGGTGTGGACCCGGTACTTCACATCGCCAATGGCGAGCGCGCCGAGTCCGCGCGCGACCCCGCCCGCGGTCTCCAGAGCGACGCCGTTGTCCTTGGCGCCGACACCCTCAATGCCGCTGGGCGGCACGGCGTTGGCATCCGCTGCCACCCGCAGGCGCCGCGCGCCGCGCAGCGTGGCCGCATCGATCACGCGCACCCCGGCCTTGGCGGCGTTGAACACCACCTCGGTGTCTTCCAGCATTTTCGCGATCGCGCCCGGCGCCCCGCCGGCCGCACCGCGCAGTTCGCAGCCGTAGCGCGCGTTGCAGATATCGGCGCTGGCCTGGGCTTCGCGTTCACCCCGATTGCTGACCAGATGTACCTCTGCAGCGCAGCTAGCGGCCAGCAGCCCAACGCAGTTGCCGACCGGCCCCGTGCCGCCCAGCACGTGGACGCGGCGTCCTTTGAGGTCGCTGCCGTCGGTTTTCTTCAGCCAGTGTTCGGCCAGCGCGACCATCGCCGCTGCCGTGGTAATCGCACCGCTGGGATCGGCCAGCACCGAGACTTCAAACGGCGGCACCATCGCCTGGCGCGCAGCATTCAGCATGTCGATCGCCAGATGAAAATCGCGCCCGCCGATGAAGATGCCGGTGCGCTTCACACCCACCGGACTGCGCGAAAAAATGGTGTCCTGCGTTAGCGGATGGATTTCATCCAGCGTCACGTTGCAGTAGGGAATCACCGCATCGTAGTTGGCCTCATAGGCCATGTTGATATCAAAGGGACTGACGTACTTGGTCGGGCTGAACACGTGCAGCAGATAGGGGTCTTTCATCGACTCGATTCCTCGTCGTTAATGCTGTGACGGCGCGGCATCCGGGCGCGCGGCGTTCAGATGCCGACCTCAATCCGGGCGCCGCGTGCGGCCCCGGTGACCATCAGACAGCGCAGCCCCTCTGCCAGGCGCGGCCTGCAAGCCTCGATCACTGCCTCGGCCGAGGCAGTGTCAGGCGTGAATATAAACCCGGTTGGTCCCCAGGAACTCTGACCGATGCCCGCAAAATCGAAGCGTCGCGCCAGCGCCTGCAGGCACTCGCCGACCAGCGGGCTGGTAAATCGTCCGCCCTGGGCGGGCGCAAAGTAGTCGCCCACCATGGCCTGAATATGCCCGATATGCTGGCTGAATTCGCGGAAATTGCCTTCTGCGACGGCGGGCAGCAAACCCACCAGCACCCGCCGCGCCAGTTCCCCCGCACGCGGCTCGTCCATCGCGGACAACTGTCTGAAGGCGCTGTGTTCGCTGACCCCGCTCAAGCCTTCGTGGCGCTCATCCAGCAACAGCACGCAGCGCCAGTCTGCCGGCCAAGCCCAGCGCCCCAGCAGGGGTGGCGCCTGCGTCGACTCGCCCCGCCCGCCATCAAGCAAAAAGCCTCCCTGCTCGAAAGCAGCAATGCCAATGCCGGAACGCTGACCGCGCCCGGCCAGCAGGGCGAGTTCGCGCGGTGTGCGGTCAAGCCCGAGCGCGCCGGCACAGGCCGCACCGGCCGCCAGCGCGATCAGCGTGCCCGAACCAAGCCCGGCGTGCGCCGGCGGCACCGCGTGAACCTCCACCTTGAGCCCGGTCGTGAGTCCGGAGGCATCGATCAACTTGGCCGCGATCCCGGCCACGCGTGCCGCGTGCGGGCCGACGACCTCGGTGTTCGCCTGTCGGGTTGCGCTGACCACCGCATCCAGCCCGTCGATCGCCAACCCGATGCTGCCAAATTGACGCCCGAGCCCGCCGTGCAAGTCGACGAAACCCAGGTGCAGACGCGCGGGCGCGGTGACGGTGCAGCGAAGCGCGGAGCGAGGGGTCACGCAGGAAGCCCGGTGTTGGAGGGGCCGCCATACTAACCCAAGGATCAGGGACGGCCAGCGTGGCGCGGGTAGTCCGGGCATCGAGGCCATGTTAACGTGCAACGGCCTTCCCACGGTTGATGCGAGCGTGGCCGAAGCACACCACGATCCGGTTAATTCTTTACCCGTAAGCAGTGCCGTGCCCAAGCAAAACGCCGTCGATTCAGCGCACGAAATCCTCCACCACGAGGTGAGTTGTCCGTTCTGCGGACTGCTCTGCGACGACCTCACCACCCGCACCGAAAACCAGCGCGTCACCGTGCAAGCGATCGCCTGCCCGAAGGCCACGCGAGCCTTTGACGCGTGCGTGCCGCCGGGTGAGCCGCTGATCGACGGCAAGCCCGCCGCGCTGGACGATGCGCTGGCCGCCGCCACTCGCCTGCTGAAGCGCAGCCGCCAGCCCCTGTTTGGCGGTCTGGCCACCGACGTTAACGGCATGCGCGCGGCGCTCGCACTGGCCGAGCGTTGCGGTGCCATCCTCGACCACCGTCACGGCGAGGCGCTGAACCACGGCGTGCAGGTTTTGCAAAGCCGCGGCCAAACCACCACCACGCTGGCCGAAGTGCGCAACCGGGCCGATCTGGTGGTGTTAGTGGGCGCGAATATCAACGACGACTTCCCGCGCTTCGCCGAAATATGCCTCGCGCCGGCCGAGACCCTGCACCCGGCGGGCACGGCAGGCCGTCAGGTCTGGCACCTCGGCCCCCGCGCCGAGCGGCCGCGGCAGGCCGGTCTCAGGCTCGAGCAAATCGCCTGCCCGCAGGCCGAACTACTCGACACCCTCAACGCACTTCGCGCCAGCCTGCGGGGCCGCGCCCAAGGGCTAACGGGGCAGCGCGCCAAGGCCATCACGGCACTGGCCGCCGCCGTCAAGCAGGCAGCCTACACGGTCTTCGTGTGGGCGCCGGGCCAGCTCGATGCCTGCGCAGCCGAGTTGCTCATCGGCAGCATTGGCGAGCTATGCGGCGAGCTTAACCGCAGCCAGCGCGCGGCCGGTCTGGCGCTCGGCGGCAATGACGGCGCACAGACCGCGCTCGCTGCCACCGCCTGGACCACCGGTTATCCGCTGCGCTTGTCCTACGCCGGCCCGACCATCGACTTCGATCCGCTGCGCTACCAGACCCGGCGTCTGCTGGCCGAGCAGGCGGTCGATGCGCTCCTGTGGATCAACTGTTTCAGCCCCGCGCCGCCGCCGGACAACGACCTGCCCTGCGTGGTCATCGGCACGGCGGGCAGTGAACTCCGCCGCCCCGGCAGCGTGTTCCTGCCGGCAGGCACGCCGGGCGTCGATCACGCCGGTCAATTGATGCGGACAGACGCGGTGGTTGCACTCCCGCTCAAACAACTCCGCGACAGCGACGCGGCCTCGGCGGCCGGCCTGCTGCGCGAACTCGCGCGCCGACTGGATTAAGCCATGGCCAAACTGACCGCACTGCACGGCGGCCGCGTCTACGACCCCGCCAATGGCGTAAACGGCGAGGTCCGTTCGATTTACCTCGGACCCAACGGCATTGTCCCCGCACCGGCCGACCCCGGCGAAATCGGCGCAAGCCACGACCTCAGCGGATGCGTGGTGATGGCGGGCGGCATCGACATCCACACCCACATCGGCGGCGGCAAGGTCAATCTGGCGCGCATGATGCTGCCGGAAGACCACGCGCGTGATGCGGTGGCGCGCGGCGTGCACCCTCGCATGGGTTGCGGTCATGCGGCGCCGTCGACCTTCACCGTCGGCTATCGGTACGCGGAGATGGGCTACACCGCCTGCTTCGAGCCGGCGATGCTGCTGTCGAACGCGCGACAGGCGCACCTGGAAATGGGCGACACGCCGATCGTCGACAAAGGCGCCTACGTGCTGCTGGGTAACGATGATCTGCTGCTGCGGATGCTGGCCGGCAAGGCCGATCCGGCGGCGGTTCGCGACTACATCGCCTGGACGCTGGATGCCGCGCAGGCGATGGCCATCAAGGTGGTCAACCCCGGCGGCATCAATGCCTTCAAGTTCAACCAGCGCAAGCTCGACCTGGACGAGGAAAACACCGCCTACGGCCTCACGCCACGGCAGATTCTGCTGGCGCTGGCCGAAGGCATTCACACGCTGGGGCTGCCGCACCCGCTGCACATCCACGGCAGCAATCTGGGCGTGCCGGGCAATCTCGACACCACGCTGCAGACCATTCAGGCACTGGAAGGACTGCCGGCGCATCTGACGCACATCCAGTTTCACGCCTACGGCACGGAGGGCGACCGCAAGTTTTCGTCCGGCGCGGCGCAGATTGCGGAAGCCTTCAACCGCAGCCCCAATCTTTCGATGGACATCGGCCAGATCCTGTTCGGCCAGACCGTCACCGAATCTGGCGACAGCATGCGCCAGTACGCCGGCAGCGCGTTTGGCAGCCCCAAAAAATCGGTGCTGATGGACATCGAATGCGACGCCGGCTGCGGTGTGGTGCCGTTCCGCTATCGCGATAAAAACTTCGTCAACGCGCTGCAGTGGACGATTGGTCTGGAGTTGTTCCTGCTGGCCGACGACCCCTGGCGCTTGTTCCTGACCACCGACCATCCGAACGGCGCGCCGTTTACCTCCTACCCGCACCTGATCCGTCTGTTGATGGACCGCAGTTTCCGCAACGACATGCTGGCGACCATCAACCCGGATGCCGCCGCTGCCAGCACGCTGGCCTCGCTGACGCGCGAATACAGCCTCTACGAAATCGCCATTCTGACCCGCGCCGGACCCGCGCGCAGTCTGGGGCTGGATACCTTGGGGCATCTGGGCGTCGGCGCCCGCGGCGACGTGACGGTCTACACCGACCACCCTGACCGCGAGCGAATGTTTCAGCGGCCCAGATACGTCTTCAAGGCGGGCGAAATGATCGTGCGCGACGGCGAACTGGTGGCTTCCCCGACCGGCGCGACGCACGTCGTGAAGCCGGCCTACGACCGCGCCATCGAGAAACATATTGCCGACTACTACCAGCGCTTCATGACCGTCCGCCCGAACAACCTGCGGGTCGCGGCGGGCGAGATCGAGGACGATGGACGGGGTCGACTGGTCGTTCATCACACGGGCCGTCGCGTATGAAAATCAACGGCGTGTTCATTGAAGATACCTTTGCCGAAGCTTTCCCCATGAAAGCCACCCGGCTCATCATCACCGCCTACAACAGCACCTGGGCCAATCACGCTGCCAATGCGCTCACGGGCTTTGCGACCTCGGTCATTGCCTGCGGCTGCGAAGCCTCCATCGAGCGCCAGCTAACGCGGCAGGAAACGCCCGACGGCCGCCCCGGCGTGTCGGTGCTGCTGTTCGCGATGAGCAATAAGGAATTGACCAAGCAGTTGCAGAATCGTGTGGGCCAGTGCGTGCTGACCTCGCCGACCAGCGCCTGCTTTGGCGGCATTGAAACCGGCGACCCGCTGCCGCTAGGCAAAACCCTGCGTTATTTCGGCGACGGCTATCAGATTTCGAAAAAGCTTGGCGCCAAACGCTACTGGCGCGTGCCGGTGATGGACGGCGAATTCCTGTGCGAAGAAAGCACCCGCGTGACGAAGGCCGTGGGCGGCGGCAATTTCCTCATCCTGGCCGAAAATCAGGCGCAGGCGCTGAAAGCCAGCGAGCTAGCCATCACCGCCATGCGCAAGGTGCGCGACGTCATCATGCCGTTCCCGGGTGGCGTGGTGCGCTCCGGCTCCAAGGTGGGCTCGCGCTACAAGACGCTGCCCGCCTCCACCAATCATCGCTACTGCCCCACCTTGAACGGGGTGGTGGACTCCGCCTTGCCGGCGGGCGTCGGCGCGGTGTTGGAGATCGTCATCGACGGTTTGACTGCACCCGCGATCGACGAGGCGACGCGGGTGGGGATCCGTGCCGCCTGCGGCCTTGGCCGCAAGGGCGGCATCATGGCCATCAGCGCCGGCAACTACGGCGGCAACCTCGGGCCTTTCCACTTCAAGCTGCGGCAGATTCTGAAATGAGCCGGCTGACCCTAACCCTCAAGGCCCACCCCGATTTCGCGCTCGACATGTCGGCGGTGACGCCGGCCGCGCTGCTCGACAAACGCCTGCCGCAGATTCGCGCGATCAAACTCCAGCACGGCCGCCGCCGGGTGGCGCTGGGCGACTGGTTTGAGGTCGAGGGTGACACCAAGGCCACGGCCCTCGTCATCGAGTCCTCGCAGGCCAGCCTGCATCGCGTCGGCGCCGGCCTGACCGCAGGCACCTCGATCGAGGTTCACGGCGATTGCGGCCTTGAAACCGGCCTGCGGATGCGGGGCGGCGTCTTGCGAATCAGCGGGCATGCGGGCGATGGCACGGGGCTTGGCATGCGTGGCGGGCTGATTGATATCGCGGGCGATTGCGGCGACTTCGCCGGCGGCCCAGCCCCGGGCGATGTCACAGGCATGAAGAACGGCGCCATTGTCGTTGGTGGCCATCTGGGCGCGCGCGCCGGCGAACGGATGCGGCGCGGTCTGATTGCCGCCGGCGGCAACGCAGGCGCCTACTGCGGCAGCCAGATGGTGGCCGGCAGTATCGTGGTGCTGGGGGAATGCGGTGAAGGGGTGGGGAGCGGCATGCGCCGCGGGTCCATTGTGCTCGCCCGCCCCTCTTCGGTGGCCGGTCGCAACTTCGTCCTGACGGGTGAGTTCGAGCTGGCGTTTCTGCCCCTGCTCATCAGCTATCTGCGCGAGCTAAAACCCGAGTGGGCGCCACGCCTCAACAAGCTCGGGCGCGTCAGCCGCTGGGTCGGCGATGCCGGTAACGGCGGCTTCGGTGAAATTCTGATCGCGCGCCGCCGCTAGCGGGACGCGCGGTTCTCAGGACTTGGTAGCGGCGGCGCCGGGCGGCGTCTTCGCGGCTGCGAGCGGTGCGACCTGCTCCAGTTGCAGCACTTCGTGCACCAGCGGCGGTTGACCGCCCGGCCCTGGAACGACCGTCTCAATTTTGTACACAAAGCCTGGCAGCTGCGGCGAGACCGTGACGGCGTAGGCTTTATCGGCGAACTTCTCGAACTCGCCCCGCTTGGGGTCTTTGGTATAGGGCTGAAACTGGATGATCTTGCCCTCGTACGGTTTGCCGGCAAACTCAAAGCGGGTGGGCGTGATAGTCGCCGTCTCGGCCAGCGCCAGCTTGATTCGACGCTGGAAATAGCGCCAGCGTTCGCGCGATTTACCGTCGGGGTCGGTCAAGCGATTCATCTCGTAGACGTCGCCCTGAAAGTAGATTTTCAGCACCGGATTGGCGTCGGTATCTGCGGCCGGCGGCACCGGGAAATTCCGTTCTCCGGAGAAAAATCGCAGCACGCCGTCCTTCAGGCCGTTCGCTTTGACGCGGGTTAAGTCGAGTTCCACCGTGTCGCTGAAACCCCGCTCGTAGGTGCCGGTCCGGGCAAAGCTGTATTTGAGACGCGACGGCTGGGTGACCGCCGCCAGCTGGTTTCCCAGCCACAACATCTGCTCGGCCTCGGAGAACTGCGCGGCCTCCTCGTTCGCCGCCGCCGTGGCGCCGGTCAGCAGCACCAGCAGCGCCAGCGCCGCCTGTTTAATCATCGTCGTCATCGTGCTTTGCCTTATGTTCCAGGGGCAGCTGCGGAACCCCGAATTCGGCCAGAATTTTGTTGATTTCTGGCTGATTTTTGGCGATTAGCGCCGCCAGTTGTTGGCGCCGCGCGTCGTCTCCGTGGCGCACGGCCATCGCAATCTGGTAGTCGAACTTGAGACCCGGCTCGTTGTTAAGCGGGATGACCACCAGCCCGGCGTCTTTCAGTTTGTGCTGGAGATAGCCGGCAAACGGGCCCCACAGAAAAGTGAGGTTGATGTTGCCCTTCATCAGCTCGGCCTCGACGATGTGGGCAGGGCTTTGCTTGGGATCACCGGACATGATCGGGAAGGCCTGCGCCTGCTCGATAAGGCCGAGGCTGGAGACCCAGTCCGTGGTTGGTCCCTGATCCCAAATCCCGAGCTTGAGCACCGCCTTCTGCTCGGCGGTCATTTTTTTCAGATCGTCCTGCGTCTTGATCCAGTCAAGTCCGGCGCCCTTGGCGTAAATCATGGCCCAGGTCGAGCGCATATAAGGCTGCGTAGTAGCGGCCAGCTCGAAATTTTCGGGCACGCCCATCACCACATCGCACTTGTATTCGCCGTCCTCGGTCTCGTTGTTCTTGAGGGTTGCGCGGATGAAACCCAACCGTTGCGGGAACCAGGTGTAGCGCACCGTCGCACCGAGTTGTTTAGCAAACAGGGAGGCGATGCGGTTCTCGTAACCGGAGCCGTCCATGTCGGACATCGGCAGGCTGTAAGGCGGCGCACAGACTTTGAACACCGTGTCTGGTGCCGCAGCCGGCTCCGCTGATGCCGCGCTGGCGAGAGCAAGCGCCAGCGCGCCAGACAGCGACCACCGGGTTGCGACAGGAAATGTAGAACGCATGGGGATGCCTCGTGCCAGACAGCGTGGCGGGAGCGAACTCCCGCCGCCCGGGCAGCGTTACTGGATGCGGCCTTTGGCTTTCAGATCAGCCTTCATCTTTTTGATGGTGCGGGCCACCATGTTCTTGCCGAGGGGCACGGTCTCCAACGCGGTGTCGAGCGCCGCCAGATTAGACGGGGCGCCGTCGCCCACCACGATCGCGGCAACCATGCCGGTGGTCATATGCGGGGTGCACTTGTAGATGTAGGCGCCTTCTTTCTGCACGGTCACGGTGAAGCCCTCGTCGCCCATTTTGGATTGCCATTTGGCCGCGCCCTCCGGCAACATGCCGTCGATAGACGCGGCGTCATGACCCGCCATCTGTACAAACTTGATGGTGTCGCCCGGCTTGGCGTAGGTAATCATCGGTTCCCAATTGGTGATGACTGCCTTCACCACATGCTCTTCGGCGAACGCACTTGCGCTGCTCAGCAAGCCGACCATCACCGCCGAGCAAAAAATCTTTGAGATCATTCCTGCACACTCCACTGAATTTGTAATCAACGCACGGTATCTGCGGGGCTTGCCCGCGACGACACCGCGTCTCGCCAAGACTGTCATTTGTACGCGTGGCGTTCGGCCCTGCGTCACGTAAAAGGTTCCGGCTCGGTTGCCATCATAAAGAGATAAAGAAAACCCGGCACTCCTCGCGAAGTGCCGGGTTTGATCGGTCATCAGACCGCAGACCGGACCGTCGGGTCTGGCTTACGGCAGGCTGAAGACGCTCAGCACACCGCCGAGACGGGTGTAGCTGCCGAGGCCCTTGTATGCGCCCACGGCACCCAGACCGTCGGTGTCCTGAATCAGGCCAGCCGCCATGCCGATACCGGCCCAGCCGCCCACACCGGACAGCACGCCGACGTACTGCTTGCCTTTATGGCCCCAGGTGTTGACGTTGCCGATGATCCCGGACGGGGTCTTGAACTGCCACAGGAGCTTGCCGCTCTTGGCGTCGATGGCCTTCAGGTAGCCTTCCAGCGTGCCGTAGAAGACGACGTCACCAGCGGTCGCCAGCGCGCCACTCCAAACGGAGAAGCGTTCCGGAATCGACCACTTGATCTTGCCTTCGCCAGCGTCCCACGCGATGAAGTTGCCCAAGTTGTTGTTGTCCGCGTTGTTCGCGAACTCAGGACCCGGAGACACCTTGCCGGCAGGGAACATGCTCAGCACCGCATTCACATACGGCTGACCCGCGACGTATTCGCCACCGCTCACCGGCTCGTAGTTCATGCAGACGTGGTTCGTCGGCACATAGAACAGGCCAGTTTTGGGAGAGAACGCAGCAGGCTGCTGGTCTTTGGTACCCAGCGCAGCCGGGCAGATGTTGCTGGACTGAACGTCTTCACCGTTGGCATGCGTGGAGTACTTCGCCACCACTTGCGGACGGCCCGTCTTCATATCGACGTGGGTCGCCCAGTTCACGGCCGGGTCAAACTTCTCAGCCACCAGCAGCTCGCCGGTCACGCGGTCCAGCGTGTAGCCGAAGCCGTTGCGGTCGAAGTGGACGAGGGCTTTACGGTCCTGACCCTTAACCTTGATGTCGGCGAGAATCATTTCGTTGATGCCGTCGTAGTCCCACTCGTCGTGCGGCGTCATCTGGTAGACCCACTTGGCCATACCGGTATCGACGTCACGCGCGAAGATGGACATGGACCACTTGTTGTCGCCAGGACGCACCACCGGGTTCCAGGTGGACGGGTTGCCCGTGCCGTAGAACATCAGGTTCTGGTCCTTGTCGTACGGCCACCAGCCCCAGGTGGAGCCGCCACCGATCTTCCACTGGTCACCCTTCCAGGTTTTCAGCGAAGAATCCTTGCCGATCGGCTGGCCGAGAGACGTGGTCTTCTCGGGGTCGACGAGCATGTCGGCGTCCGGGCCCATGGAGTAGGCGCGCCACACGCGCTTGCCGGTCTTCAGGTCGTAGGCGTTCATCCAGCAACGCACGCCGAATTCGGCGCCCGAGATACCGGTGAAGACTTTGTCCTTGATGACGTGGGGCGCGTTGGTGTTGGTCTGACCCAGTTTCGGGTCGCCGTTCTTGACCGACCAGACCACCTTGCCGTCTTTCGCGGAGAGCGCGACGAGCGTGGTGTCCGCCTGCTGGAGCAGGATCTTGCCGTCGCCATAGCCGAGACCACGGTTGACGGTGTCGCAGCACATGACCGGGACGGTTTCGTCGTAGTCCTGCACCGGGACGTATTCCCACACCACTTCCAGCGTATCCAGATTGATCGCGAAGACATTGTTGGGGAACGCAGCGTGGATGAACAGGGTGTCACCCTTCAGACCGGTCGCCGATTCGGGCAGCACCAGCGGACCACCTTCATGGCCACGCAGCACGCCGGTCGAGAACGTCCAGGCCGCCTGCAGCTTGCCTGCGTTGGTGGCGTTGATCTGGTTCAGTTCCGAATAACGCCAGTTCCAGTAGTTGCCACCTGGGTAAGCCCAGTAGTTGGCATCCTTGGTCAGCTTCTCTACTTCAGCATTCGCCATGGCCGCCCCGGAAGCGGACACTGCTGCAAGAGAGGCTGCCGCGATGAGCCACCGCTTGAACGATGAGTTCATGACCTCCTCCTTCTTCACTTTTCTGTTAACAGCTTTTTTGATCTCTGGGAAGTTTTGACTCCCCGCAACGCCGAGATCGGTAGCGTCGCCGAGAGTGTGAAAAATCGGGGCGCGCATGTTCCGCGCGAGGCTGAACCTGCGCAGGGACGCGCAGAAACTGACAGAAATACGGGGACTGTAGTGGTCGACTGGTGGTCTGGATGAAGCCGCACGATGGTCATGGCGTTCCTGTTGTTGTACTCATCCTTGCCCGCCGGCCCGTCGGTGCCAGCAGGCACCACCCAACCGGTGGACTTGAGTAACGCGCACCTGACCACAGTGCCCCACACTGAGCGCGCGTTCCGCGACCCTGCAGGCTGAGTGAGGCTGCTTTGCGCAACCCTCGCCAGCCCGCTGGCGTGCCCGATTATAGGCAAAAAAACCGACCCGGCAACCGGGCTGTGATCAGCCGAAAACGCCGGAAAATCCGGGGTTCTCGGCCATTCTGTACCGTATGGAAATTATTGCGGTGCAACTATTTTTTTGCCCGGAATGACCGCCGGGACCTTGGTCTGGCGGACGCCGCCCACGAAACAACGCTTGCGCGCGTCAGCCCGCGCGTCCGTCAGGCGCTTCGCCAGTTCCTTGGCCCGGTCGGTCTCGCGAAACAGGCTGCCCTTCTCGCCCGGCATCTGCTTGTAGATTTCGTAGGTGCGGGCTTCGGTGAACTCATCGAAGCTCACCGTCTGCATGATGATGTCGATCTGGCAACTGCAGCGCTGCATGTTGTCGATGTTCTGGCCGCCGTTCTCTTTCATGCAGGTCAGTACGCTGTCGACGCGGTCGAGCGTGGGGTAGTTGTTGTCGGCGGCAGCGGCGTTGAGGGCCAGTGCCGTCAGCAGGGCGGCGGTCGCAAGTTGCAGTCGGGTCATGGTGCTCTCCCTGAGTTTGGGGTTGAACCGCGCGCCGCGGCCGCAACGCGACCACCTGCAACGGTTGTGTGCTTGGATCATGTGCCGTATCGGTGACGCTGGCATCATGCCAGTCCGGCCCGCATCGTTCATCCCTGACCCTGACGGAGGGCAATACGTTCCATGAGCAATATCCTGATCACCGGCGGTGCCGGCTACATCGGCAGCCACGCCGGCAAGCTGCTGGGCGAAGCCGGCCATCGGCTGGTCACGCTGGACAACCTCTCCAAGGGTTATGCCGGCGCCGTGACCCACGGCGACCTCGTGGTCGGCGACACCGGCGACGCGGCGCTGGTCAGCCAGCTGCTGGGCGATTTTCACATCGACACCATCCTGCACTTCGCAGCCTGGACCATCGTGCCCGAGTCCGTGGCCGAGCCGCTGAAGTACTACCAGAACAACACCAGCAACGCCCGGACCCTGATGGACTGCGCCGTCCGGCACGGCGTGCGTCACTTCGTGTTCTCGTCGACCGCGGCGGTCTACGGCATGCCGGCCGACGGGCGCTGCGCCGAAACCACCGCCACCGCGCCGATCAATCCCTACGGCAGCAGCAAGCTGATGGCCGAACAAATGCTGCGTGATGCCTGTGCGGCGAGCAGCATGCGGCACGTCATCCTGCGGTACTTCAACGTCGCGGGCTGTGATCCGGACGGCCAGATTGGTCAGTCCACCAAAGGCGCCACCCTGCTAATCAAGGTCGCCTGCGAAGCGGCGGCCGGCACCCGGCCCGGGGTGACGGTCTTCGGCACCGACTATCCCACCCGCGACGGCACCGGGGTGCGCGACTACATCCACGTCAGCGATTTGGCCGACGTCCATCATCTGGCCATGCGTTATCTGGAAGCGGGCGGCGACTCGCGCACGCTCAACTGCGGCTACGGGCGCGGCTACAGCGTGCGCGAAGTGCTCGACACCGTCGCCGCCGTCAGCGGTCGGCCGCTCAACATCAGCTACGAGGGGCGGCGCGCCGGCGACCCGCCTGAACTGGTGGCCGACAGTACGCAGATGGCGCGCCTGTTCAACTGGCAGCCGCGGTATGACCAGCTCGAAACCATCGTCCGCAGCACCTATGACTGGGAGTGCAAGCTGGCTGCGGGTCAGGTTCGCGACGGCCGCGCAACGGCGTGATCCGGGCACGCTGCCTGACCCTGATCGCGCTCCTCGGGCTCAGCGCGCATACCGTCGCCGCGCCGCTGCCTGAACTGCTTGCGGCCTTGCGTCCAGGCGTAGTCGGCATCGCTTCCTACGATCCGCTGGGCGCACCGCGCACGGTACTTGGCGGCACCGGCTTCGCGGTCGGCGATGGCCGCACCATCGTGACCAATGCCCACGTGGTGCACGCCAGCGCGGGCGAGGCCAAGGGGCGTCTGGTGGTGCTGGTGGGGCGCGGCGAGCAGGCGACAATCCGGCCGGCCCGCCTGCTGCGCGAAGACCGGTTTCATGATCTGGCGCTGTTGGCGATTGAGGGGCCACCGGTCCCGCCTTTGCGGCTCGCTGCCGGCAGCCCGCCTGAAGAAGGCGAAGGCGTGGCGTTTACCGGCTTCCCGATCGGCGCCGTGCTGGGGCTCTACCCGGTGACCCATCGCGGCATTATTTCCTGCGTGGTGCCGCTCGCCGTTCCGCAGGCCGGCACCCGCACGCTCAGCAGCGCGCAGTTGAAGCGCCTCAACCATCCCTTCGAGGTCTTCCAGCTCGACGCCGTAGCCTATCCGGGCAACAGCGGCAGCCCGGTCTATGAACTCGCCCGTGGCGAGGTTGTGGCCATCCTCAACAGCGTGCTGGTCAAGGCAGCGAAGGAAAGCGTGCTCAAGGACCCCAGCGCCATCGCCTACGCCATTCCCGTGGTGCATCTGAAAGCCCTGCTCGCCGGGCCGTAGCGGCGCGATCTGGCCACTACCCGCAGCCCGCTCAAGAATCGGCGGGCGCCTTCGGTCCAGCATGCGGGCATTCCTCTCACGGTAATGCCGGCTTATGCACGCAGGACACAGCATGACGGGCTATCTGGCGCGGACCGAATGGCCGCACGCGCACTGGGACCCGGCCTTCCCCACCACGCCCTGCAGCAGCGGGCAGCATGCGGCGCTGGCCTGGCTCAGCCTGCGGCAGACGGGGTCTGGTCAGCGCGACCACGCCGGCCTGCTGGCGGCCACCTGTGGCACCCTGACCGAGGCCTTGCCGCTGCGACGCCTGCTGGGCGCGCCCTGCAGCGCGCTGGGCCAGTTACGTGGCGCTTTCGCCCTCGCGATTCTCGACCCCCAGCGCCGTCAGGCCTTGCTGGCGGTCGACCGCTTCGCGATCGAAAACCTCTACTACGTCGCCGATGCCGAAGGCCTTGCCTTCGCCACCAGCGCCACGCAGCTGGCGCACCATCCGCTGGTACAACAGCGCTTCCGCCTGCAAAGCCTGTACGACGCGCTGTACTACCACTGTCTGCCCGCGCCCGATGCGGGCTATACCGGCATGCGCCGCCTGGTGCCGGGGCATTTCCTGCGCTGGCAGGAAGGGCGCTGGGACGCGGTGCCCTATCCGTTGGAGGCCAGCTCGCCGGTGCCAGCGGCGGAACTGGCCGGGGCGCTCCGCGCCCGACTGCGGCAGGCCGTGGCGCAGGCCCTGCCCGCCGACAGCCCGGCGTGTTTCCTTAGCGGCGGACTCGACAGCAGCACCGTCACCGGCCTGTGCAGCGAACTGCGGCCCGGCAGCACCGTCGCCTGCACCATTGGTTTTGACGTTGAAGGCTACGACGAGATGCGTTTTGCCCGGGCGGCGGCCCGTCATTTCCGCGTGCGCCATCTTGAGCATTACCTGCGTCCGGAAGACGTCATCGCCGACCTGCCGGCCATCGTCAGCGCCTTCGATGCGCCCTTTGGCAACGCCTCGGCGGTGCCGGCCTATGCCTGCGCCCGGCTGGCCGCCAACCACGGTCACAGCACCATTCTGGCCGGCGACGGCGGCGACGAGCTGTTCGGTGGCAATGCGCGTTACGCGCGGCAGCTGCTGTTCGAGCGCTACCGCCGGCTGCCCGAGTGGTTCCGGCTACGCGTGATGGCGCCGGTTGCCGCCGGGCTATCGGGCAAGGCGGCGAGTTTCGTCAAACAGGTCGCCATGCCGCTGCCCGAGCGGCTGATGCGCTGGAACCTGCTGGAAGTGATCAGTCCGGGCAGCTTCCTCGCCCCCGCCGTGCTGGCCGAAGTCGATCAGGCCGCGCCACTCGATCACCTGCGCCGCTGCTATGCCGCCGCCGCGGGTCACGACGGCGTCGACCGCATGTTGCGGCTCGACTGGCGCCTGACGCTGGCCGACAACGACCTGCCCAAGGTCACGCGCACCTGCGCGCTGGCCGGCATCAAGGTCCGCTTCCCGATGCTCGACCCGGCGGTGGTGGCGCTGGCCGCACAGTTACCCAGCGCAGCCAAGGTGGGCCTGCGCGGTTTGCGTCCTTTCTATCGCCGGACTTTCGCGCGCTTTCTGCCACCCGGCAGTCTGCGTAAATCCAAGCAGGGCTTTGGCATGCCGGTGGGCAACTGGCTCGCCAGCCATCCCGCGCTACGCGCCTATGCGGCCGAAGAACTCCGCTGGCTGGAACAGCTCGGGGTCTTGCGCAGCGGGTTTCGGGCGGAATTGCTGGGCCCGCAACTGAAGGCGCATCCGGCCTACTTCGGCACGCTGGCCTGGGTGTTGATGACGCTCAGCCTGTGGCTGCGGCAAACCCGCGTGAGTCTGGTGCCATGAGCGGCGCCGGTCGCGCCAGACTGGTCCTGCGCGCGCAGGAAGCGCTGCTCGGGCGGCCCACGTTTGCCTGCCTCAAGGCCCTCAACGCCAGCCAGTGGCTGCCGCGGGACGCGGTGCTCGAACTCCAGCGTCAGGCGCTCAATCGACTGCTGGCCAGCGCGCTCGCGCATTGCCCCTGGCACGGCGCGCGGCTGCGGGCGGCCGGGCTCGCGCGCGACATCGTCACTGGCCGAGTCGGTCGCGAAGACTTGCAGGCGCTGCCGCCCATGACCCGCCACGACGCGCGCCAGCACGGCGCCCTGATGCGCTGGTCGGCGGTACCCGGCGGCGCTCAGGCCTACAGCACCGGCGGTTCCAGCGGCGAGCCGCTGATCTTTCACTTCGGCCGCGCGCGACAGGCTGCGGATGCGGCCTGCCGACTGCGCGCCCGCAGCTGGTGGGGTGTCGAACCCGGTGCCCGCGAAGCCTATCTGTGGGGCGCGCCGCGTGAACTCTCCGGCGCTGACTGGGTGAAGCGCTGGCGCGACCGGCTGGTGAATCACCGGCTGTTCAACGCCTTCGAGCTGACGCCGGCGCGCATGGACGAGTATCTCTTGACGCTCCGCCGCTGGCGCCCGGCCTCGCTGTACGGCTACGCCTCCAGCCTCGCGCTGTTCGCCGACCACCTGCAGGCGCGCGGCCTGAGGCAGCCCCTGCCCGGCCTGAAAGTGATCTGCACCACCGGTGAACCCCTCCTGCCAGACCAGCGCGCCAGCATCGAGGCCGCATTCGGCGTGCCGGTCGCCAACGAGTACGGCTGTCGCGACGGCGGCCTGCTGGCCCACGAGGCGCCGGGCGGCGCGCTGCTCGTGATGACCGAACACATCCTGCTTGAACTGCTCGACGCCGACGGCGACCCGGTCGCGCCGGGCGAAACCGGCGAAGTGGTGGTGACCAATCTGGCCTCTGTGGCGCAACCCTTCATTCGCTATCGCACCGGCGATTTCGCACGCGCCGCCGCGGCGCCCGATGCCGCCGGTCGCGGGCTGGAAGTGCTGGACGAGGTCAGCGGCCGCAGCACCGACTTCGTGCGGACTGCGGACGGCCGCGTGATGCACGCGCTGGCCCTCATCTACGAACTGCGCGCAGTGCCGGGCATCCGCAAGTTCCGCTGCGAGCAATTCAGTCTGGACCGATTCCGCGTGCAACTGGTCACCGGCGCCGGCTGGCAGGTCGCCTCGCGCGAGCAAATTCGGCAGCAGCTCGCCGCCCGTCTCGGCGCCACGACCCGCATCGAGATCGACGAGGTGCCCAGCATTCCCCCGCTCCCCTCCGGCAAGGAGCGGCAGGTCATCAGTCATCTGGCGGCGCCCGCCGCACCCTCAATCTGAAAGGCATCGTCATGACCTTACGGGTGTTGCAAGTGGTCCACGGTCTGCCGCGCGGCGGTCTGGAAAACGGTGTGATCAACGTGCTCAACGCGCTGTCCGCGCCCGAGTTTGAACACGGCGTGGTGTGTCTGGACGCGCGCGGCGAAATGGCCGACCGCCTGCGCCCGGCGGTGCCGGTGTGGACGCTGGATCGTCAACCGCACGACCGCCGCACGCCGGCCCGGCTGGCGCGCATCCTGCGCGACTGGCAGCCGCACATCATTCACTGCCACAACTGGAACACCTGGCCCGACACCGTGCTGGCGCACGCGCTGGCCGGACGGCCGGGGCGGGTGGTGTGGAGCTTTCACGGCTTCGTCGAAAACACGCCCATGCCCTGGCGACGGCGGCTCGCCTCGCGCCTGCTCGCGCGCCACACCCACGCCCTGCTCGCGGTCTGCGAAGACGCCGCGCAGCGCTACGGCGGGCAGGCCCGGATTCCGGCCCAGCGCTTCCGGGTGCTCCACAACGGCGTCGACACCGCGCGCTTCGCGCCGGTGGCGGACCGTCGCGCGCTCCGCGCCCGACTGGGTCTGCCGCCCGACGCAACCATTGCGCTGACCGTGGCGAGCTTCACGCCAATCAAGGACCACGCCAGCCTGCTCAGCGCCGCCGCCCCGCTGCTGCGCGCCCCGGACAGCCCGCTCCATCTGGTGTTCGTGGGCGATGGCGCCTTGCGGCCGGCGCTCGAGCGCCAAATCGCCACCATCGGACTGGGCGCGCGCGTGCTGCTCGCGGGCCAGCAGGACTGCGTCCCGCAGTGGCTACAGGCCGCCGATTTGTTCGTGCTGCCCAGCCAGTCGGAAGGGATGAGCAACGCCATTCAGGAGGCCATGGCCTGCGCGCTGCCGGTGGTCGCGCGGCGCGCCGGCGGTAATCCCGAACTGGTCGAGCACGGCGTTACCGGGCTGCTCTACGATGGCCAGGATCCGGCCGGCGCCGGCCCGGCGCTGTGGCGACTGCTCCGCGACCCGGGCTTGCGCGCGCGCCTCGGCGCAGCCGCCCGCGCCCGCGCCACCAGCCGCTACTCGCTCGATGCCATGCTGGACGCCTACGCCGGGCTCTACCGCGCGGCGGCCGGCGCGGCATGAAGCCGCAGGTGCTGATGCTCGGTCCGTTGCCGCCGCCGGTCGGCGGCATGGCTTCGGTGGTGGCCAATCTGTGCGGGGCACTTGCCGGCGACTGCGACTTGAGCCTGCTCAACACGGTCAAAACGACCGCCGCCGGACGCTCGCTCGCCAGCGCCCTTCGCGTGCACGCCGGCCTGCTGACAACGCTCGCGCGCCGCTGCCTCGCCACCCGTCCGGTCGTCCACATCCACACCTGCTCGTGGTTCAGTTTCTGGCGCAACGCGGTCGACGTGCTGGTCGCCAAAGCCTGCGGCGCGCGGGTGGTGCTGCATATTCACGGCGCGGAATTCCACCGTTTTCTCGGCGCGCTCGATCCGCTGCGCGCAGCGCTCGCACGGGCCGTGTTCGCGCGCTGCGACCGGGTGGTGACGCTGGGGCCACGGTGGCGTCAGCTGCTCTGCGACTGGTGCGATCCGGCGCGCGTCAGCGTCATCGCCAACGGCGTCGCGCTTGCCCCGCCCCGCACGCCCGCGCAGCGCGAGGCGTTCACCGTGGTGTGCTTCGCCAACTACGAGACGCGCAAGGCACAGGACGATCTCATTCGCGCCGTGGCGCGACTCGATCACCGTCGGCCGGTGCGCCTCGTGCTGCTTGGGATGGAGGCCGAAGCGGGGCGTCGCGCGGCGCTGCTTGCGCTGGCAACTTCCCTTGGCATCGCCGAGCACGTGCTGGTGCCCGGGCCGGTCAGCGGCGAGCAGAAAGAACGCTGGTGGCAGGCGGCCGATGTCTTCTGCCTGCCCTCGCACAACGAAGGGCTGCCGATGGCGATGCTGGAAGCCATGGCGCAGGCCATTCCCGTCGTGGTGACGCGCGTCGGCTCGGTGCCTGATGCGATCGAGGAGAACGAGGACGGGCTGCTGTTTACCCCCGGCGACGTCGACCAGTTGCACGCGCATCTTGTGCGCTTGCGCGACGAGCCGGCCACCGCCCGCCGTTTAGGGCTCGCCGGCCACGCGCGCTGCGCCAGAGACTTCAGTCTGGCGGCCAGCAGCGCCGCCCTGCTCGCGCTCTATCGCGAACTGGCCTGAGGCGCGGCGGGTCGCGGCGGCGCTGCTATAGTCGCGGCTCCGCCCAGCCGAGGACGCCCGCGCATGAGCCAGTCTTATCCTGTCATTCCCCACGGCGCCTGGTGGTGCACGCCCTTCGTGCGCTGGCAGGGCAGCTTTGCGCATCTGCACAGCCTGCGCTTTGCCGCGCACGTCGCGCGCGAGGCACTGGCGGCGCGCGGCATCGGGCTGGAGCAGTTCGACCACGGCGCGCTTGGCATCACCGTCCCGCAATCCGGATCGTTCTATGGACTGCCGTGGCTGACCGGCGAAATGGGCGCGCCGCATATCGCCGGTCCCACCGTGATGCAGGCCTGCGCCACCAGCGCGCGACTGCTGTCGCACGCCGCGCGTGAAGTTGCCGCCGAGGCCGCGCAGTGCGTGCTGACGCTGGCGGCGGATCGCGTATCGAACGGCCCGCACATCTACTACCCCAATCCGCGCGCGCCCGGCGGCACGGGAGAAACCGAAGACTGGGTGCTGGCCAATTTCTCGCGCGACCCCTACGCCCAGTGCGCGATGGTCGAAACCGCCGAACGCTGCGCGACGCAGTGGCGGATCAGCACCGCCGAACAGCACGATCTGGTCCTGCGCCGCTACGCCCAGTACGAAGACGCGCTGCGTCCCGACGCCAGCGGACGGACCTTCCAGCAGCGCTACATGACGCTGCCCTTTCCGGTGCCGAACGAACGCTTCAACAAGACCCTGCACGACATTCCGGGCGATGAAGGCGTGCATCCCAGCACCGCCGAAGGGCTCGCCCGCCTTAAGCCCGTGCTGGCCGACGGGACCGTCACCTACGGCGGACAGACGCATCCGGCCGACGGCAATGCCGGGCTGGTGGTGACCACCGCCGCGCGGGCGCGTGAACTGGCGCGGGATCCGGCGATCCGGATTGAACTGCGCGGTTTCGGCGAATCGCGCACCGCCCGCGGCATGATGCCGCAGGCGCCGCTGGAGGCCGCGCGGCGCGCGCTGGCCGCCGCCGGCATCGGCATTCCGGAGCTGGCGGCGATCAAGTCGCACAATCCTTTCGCGGTGAACGACCTGCTCTTCGCCCGCGAAACCGGCGCCGATCTCGCGCGCATGAACAACTTCGGCTGCTCGCTGATCTGGGGTCACCCGCAGGCGCCTACCGGTCTGCGTTCGGTCATCGAACTGATCGAGGAACTGGTGCTGCTGGGCGGCGGCTGGGGCCTTTTTCACGGCTGCGCGGCGGGCGATACGGCGATGGCCGTGGTGCTGAAGGTCAACTAGAGGCCGCGACGCCGCAGAATTTTTTTGCGGCTTGCGCGAGCGCAAGGGCGTCCGGCCTGCGCTACGCCAAGCTCGCGGCCGTGACTCAACGCCGCACCTTCCCGCCCGTTCACCGCCTGCCCCATCGGCGCCTGGCCGCATGACCGGCTGGCTGCTCGATCGCCTGCTGGGCGCCTGGCGTTTCGGCGAAGCCGTCGACAGCCGCATCCGCGAGCACGTGGCGCACGCGCGGTTCTCCGCCGCCGGCGATGTCCCGCTGGCGCCGGTGCCGCCGCAATGGCGGGTACCGGCCCGTTCCGGGCATCAGCCGCCGGCCGGCAGCGGCGCGATTTTCATCACCGCACGCTTTCGCACCGGCTCGACTTTTCTGTGGCAGCTGTTCAACGCCCTGCCCGGCTTCGCGGCGTTTTACGAACCGCTGAACGAGCGGCATGGCGATGACCGTCCGTGGCGCGCCAGCGACCCCACGCATCGCGGCGCCGGCGACTATCGCGCGCACTACGCGCGGGTTGGCGACCTGCGCGCGCTGCACCGCATGGACTGGACCTATCGCAATCTCTACCTCGATACCGGCGACCGGGATGCGGCGCTGGAAGCCTACATCGGCGCGCTCTGCGCGGTGACCGAACTGCGCCCGGTGCTGCAGTTCAACCGGGTGGATTTTCGCCTGCGCTGGCTGCGTCAGCACTTTCCGGGCGCGCGCCTGCTGCATCTGTATCGCTCGCCGCGCGAGCAGTGGCTGTCGATGATCGGCAAGACGCCGGTGAACGCGCAGACCAGCGTGGCCGAGTTCGCCGCGCATGATCATTTCTACCTGCTGCCCTGGGCGCGGGATCTGGCGCGGGTGTATCCCTTCCTCCTGCCCTCGCGCCATCAGTCGCCTTACGCGCTGCACTACCTGATCTGGCGCCTGTCCTTCGCCCACGGCCAGCACTACGCCGACTATTCGTTCAGCTTCGAACAACTGGTCGCCGATGTGGCCGGTGTGATGCAGGATGCGCTGGCCGCCTGCGGTCAGCGGGTGACGCCAACGGCGCTCGCCGCGCTGGCCGCGTTTAACGATCCGCCGGCGCTGGAACGCTGGCCGGGTTTTGCGCCAGACGCCTGGTTTGCCGCCATCGAAGCCGACTGCGACCGGCAACTGGACGCCGCATTCGCACCGTGTCGCTGAGCGCGGTCTTGCCGATGGGCTGGGCGGCGCTGGTGATGGTCGCCGCCGCCTTGCTCGCGCCCGGCATACCCGCCGCGCTGGTGCCGCCGACTCTGGGCGCGCTCGGCGGTATTGGTCTGCTCGGGCTGGGGCTCACGCACTACGGCCGCGCCGGCCCCAGTCTGGCGCGCGAGGAATTGCACGCGCATCGTGCCACCCTGCTGCTGGCGCTGCTCCGGCTGGCCGGCTGGAACGCGCTGCTGCTGTGGTCGATGGCGAGCCTCGGCAGCCTCTTGCTGACGGGCGCGGCGCCGCTGTTCGCCGCGCCGCCCGGGGTGCTGGCGCACGTCGTCGCGGGCGTGCTCGCGATCGCGGCGATGAGCGGCTTTCGTTTCCTGCACTGCCTGCTCTACAAGCCGGGCCTGATTGTCGCCTCGTTCAGCTATCGCCCCGAGCGCCTGTATCGCCTGTGGGGTCTGCTAACACCCGGACGTCTGCGCGCGCTGGCCTGCGCCGGCCTCTTGCTTGGCCTCGGGCTGATCGCACCCGGCCTGTGGCGCACGCCGTCCTCCCCCTCGCTGCTTGGGCTCGCGCTGGCCGCCGCGCTGCTGGGGCGCCTGCCGCTGCGCCCGGGCGTCGCACGCCCCGCGCCCGCCGCCGAGGGCCCGCTCAATCTGCTCATGATTGGCTGCGACACCCTGCGCGCCGACCGCGTCTTCGAGCACCCAGCGCTCACGCCCCATTTGCACGCGCTGCGCGCGCGGGCCAGCGCCTTCACCCAGTGCCACACGCCCTGCGCGCGCACCGCGCCCAGCCTGATGTCGCTGTTCACCGGCTGCTGGCCACAGCGGCATGGCCTGCGCGACAACTTTCCCACCAGCGACGCGCTGCCCGCTGACTTACCCGCGCTGCCGGCGCTGCTCGGCGCGGCGGGTTATCAGACGGTGGCGATTTCCGACTGGTGCGGCGCCGATTTCGGTAAGTTCGACTTCGGTTTTCAGACCTGCGACCTGCCGCCCGACCAGTGGAACCTGCGCTATCTGATGCGTCAGGGACCCAAGCCGCTGCGACTCTTGCTGGCGCTGTTTGCCGACGGTGAATGGGGTCGGCGCTGGCTGCCGGAAATCCACTTCCTGGGCGGCGTGCCGTCGACCACCCGCCTCAGCCAGCGCGCCGAAGCGCGGCTCGACGCGCTGGCGGCGGACGAGCAGCCGTTTCTGCTGAACGTGTTTTTCTCCACCACGCATCCGCCCTTTGCGCCGGAATACCCCTGGTATCTACACGGCAGCGATCCGGCCTACGCCGGCCCGTCAAAATTTGCGCTGGCCGGGGTGAGCGATCCGGGGGAAATCCTGCGCCGTCAGGCGGAAAGTAAGGAGGCCTTCGATCTGGCGCAAATCCTCGCCCTCTACGACGGTTGCGTGGCGCAGTTCGACCACGCGGTGGGCGCGCTACTGGCCAGCCTTGAGCGCCGCGGGCTGGCCGCGCGCACGCTGGTCGTGGTCTACGCCGACCACGGCACGGACTTCTTCGAGCAGGGCAGCTGGGGACAGGGCAATTCGGTGCTGGGCGAGACCTCCAGCCGCATCCCGCTGCTGATCGCCGACCCGCGCGCCGCGGCACCCCGCCAAATCGACGCGGCGGTGCGCGCAATCGATCTCGCGCCCACGCTGCTCGATCTGCTCGGGCTGCCGCCGGCGCCGGCGATGGACGGCTGCTCGCTCCGCCCCTGGCTGGACGACGCGCCGCAGCCCAGCCTGCCGGTCTACACCGAAACCGGACTCTGGTTGACCACGCTGCCCGGCCAGCGCGAGACGCATCTGCGCTATCCCGCGATCACCGAACTGCTCGAAGTGGCGACCAAGGGCGCGCCTGCCCTGCGCGTGAAACCCTGCTGGCGCGCGGCGGTCATCGCGGCCAAGGACCGCGCGCTGACCGACGATGGCTGGAAGCTGGTCTGGCAGCCCTTGCAGGACGGCGTGCAGCTCAGCCTGTTCGACCTGCGGCGGGACCCGGAATGTCGGGAGGACCGCCTGCGCGAGGCGCCCGCCCGCGCCGCCGCCCTGCTCGCCGGTCTGGCTGAATTTCTGAACATGGACGGGCTGACGGTCCCGCCCGGGCTGCTGCGGGCGCACGCGCCGTGAACGCGCCCGACGCGCGCTTTGCCGAACACGTGCTGGCCGGGGTGCGCTGGATTGCCGCGCTCCGCAGCGCGGCGCAGCTGGTGAGCTGGCTGGCGACGCTGGTGGTGGTGCGCTGGGTCAGTCCGGCCGACTACGGCTTGAACGCCATGCTTGAGGCCCCGCTGGAAATGAGCCTGATGCTGGGCGCGCTGGGCCTCGACAGCGCGCTGGTGCAAGCCCCGCGGCTCGCGCCACGCCAGCTGGAAAGCGCGTTTTTTCTGATTCTCGTCGCCTCGCTGGCGCTCTTTGTCGGCTGGTTTTTCGGCGGCGTCTGGCTGGCACAGTGGTTCGCGGAGCCCGCGCTGGAGCCGCTATGCCGGGCGCTGTCCGGCCTCTTTTTGCTGGTACCGCTGCGCGCAATTCCCAATGCGCTGATGGACCGCGAGATGCAGTTCAAAGTCCGAGCGCGGATCGAACTGGCCGCCTCGTTGCTGGCGGCGGCCACCACCCTGACGCTGGCGCTGCTCGGCTTTGGCATCTGGGCGCTGGTCGCGGGCGTCCTGCTCAGTCGCACGCTGCTGACGGTGCTGATGATGCTGGCGCACCCGTGGTTCGTCTGGCCGCGGCCGGGGCCGGACGCCAACGCCCTGCTCGGCTTCGGCGCGCTGATGGTGCTGTCCTCCGCGCTGACCCTGCTGGCCGGCAAGCTGGCGAGCCTGATGGCCGGCCCGCAGCTCGGCGCGCACGCGCTGGGCCTGTACGCCGTGGCGCTGCAATTCGCGTGGCTGCCGATCGCCAAGGCCATGCCGGTGGTTAATCCGGTGCTGTTTCCGGCCTTCGCGCGGCTGGGCGGCCAGACCGGCGCGGCCGTGCACTATTTCACGCGGGCGGTCGAACTCTCGGCCTTGCTGGTATTCCCGCTGATGCTGGGACTGGCGGCGATCGCGCCGGCCTTTGTCGCGCTGGTGCTGGGCCCGACCTGGCAGGAGGCCGCGATACCACTCGCACTGCTATCGGCTTCCATGCCGTTCAAACTGCTGGTCAGCCTGCTCAAACCGGTGCTGGGCGCGCTGGGTCGGCCGCGGCGCGTGGTGTTGATCAATCTCGTGACGGTGCTGCTGATCGCGGTCGCCGTGCCGCTGGCGCTGCCACACGGGGTGAACGGACTGGCGCTGGCGGCGCTGCTCATTGAACCGCTGGTACTGGGCTGCGCGCTGTGGCTGGCGCGAGACGTCATGCCGATCACGCCGCGCGCGCTGTGGCGGGCGCTGCGCCCGGCGCTGGTGGCGGGCACGGTGATGGTGCTCGCGGTGTGGGGGTGGCAACAGCGGGCGGACGGGCTGCCGCTGACCATTGCGCTGGGCGGCGGCGTGGCGGTGGGCGCCCTCTGCTATGGCGCTTGCCTGCAGTTCGCGTTTCCGGAAGTCAGCGCCCGCGCGCGCCGGCTGCTGCTCGGCGCCCGCCTTCCTTAAGGCTCAGGACACGCCGGGCAGGCTGGCCAGCGTGTCGCGCGCCACCCGGGTGTAGAGCCCGTTGGTATGGCGCACGTAACCGATGAAATGCAGAAACACGGTGGCGGCCGTGCGCTTGGACGGCTCGCAGTAGCGCGGATGCGGGAGCACCTGAAAATCCGGCAGGCTGGCCAGTAGCAGGTTGGAGGTGAACTGCTCGGTGCCCCACTGCTGCCAGCGCGCGCCCAGCAGATGCGCCATGCGGCGCGACAGCTCGCGCAGGCGTTCCGGGTTAAAGGATCCGCGCGGATAACCGGCGAATCCCGCGCAGCCCCGGACATAGCGCAACTGATCGGCCCCTTCGACCCGATCAAGCAGCGACTCTGCCAGCAGTTGCACATGCGGCGTGCCAGCCAGTCTGGCCCGGGCAGTGGCGGCGACGCGGGCGCAGGACTCAGGCTGCTGATCGTCGCTGGTGCCCAGCGTAAAAGGCCGCGCCGCGGCTACCGCCGCGCTCACTTCCGACAAGGGCGCCAGCGCGACGGTATCGGCATCGAGCTGGATCACGTAGTCCTGCTGGCTGTAGTGCGCGATTGCTGCGAGGCGCTCCCAGCAGCCCCCTTGAGGCAGATCGGGATGGCGAAACTCGTGGGCCTCGCGCACCTCAAGTCCGGGGAAATGGCGTTGAAACACCGCCCGATCCGCGGCCGTCAGGCTAGGGTCGGCCACCACCACCAGCTGTCCCGCCGACACAAAACGCAGCAGGGATTTGAGAGCGAGGAGCGCCGCCGGCACGTCGCTGTGCTGGACCATGGATAACAACACCGGCCCCACCCCATCGAGCGGCACCGGGGCGGTCTCGATCACTGCGCGCACGGTGCGGCGAAAACGATAGCGGTGCACCGCCGTGACCAGTCGTTCGGCGTAGTTCATCGCTGCCACACCGAGGTCCCGGACGCCGGCGTCACGTCGGCCAGACGCGCGGTTTGTTCGGCCACCCGCGGCCAGTCGAACTGCGCGCGAACCCGGGCCAGCGCGGCCTCGCCCAGCGCGCTCGCCAAGGGCCGGTCCTCGAGCAGGCGCGCCAGCGCCGCGCCCACCGCCTGCAGATCGGTGCCATCCACCCGCAGGCCGGTGACGCCATCGAGCACCGCCGACCCGGTGCCGCCGGCGGTCCCCGCCAGCGCCGGGCGGCCGCAGGCGGCGGCTTCCAGAAACACCATGCCGAAGCCTTCGGTGTCGCCGTCCACGTCGATATTCGGCATGGCGAAAACCTCGCAGCTGCGATAGCAATCGGGCAGCGCCGCGCTGCTCACGTCAGCCAGCAGGTGGAAGCGGTTGGTCAAGCCGAGGCGCGCCGCCAGCGCGTGCAATTCCGCCGCCTGTTCGCCGCTGCCGACCAGCACGTAGTGCACGTCGAGCCCGCGCAGGAGGAGCGCCGGCAAGGCGGCCAGTACGGTCGCAAAGCCCTTGCGCCGCTGCAACCGGCCGACTGACAGCAGGATCCGTGTCTCTGACCCCAGCCCCAGACGCGCCCGTAGCACGTCCGAGGGTGCGGGCGAGTAGCGGCTGCAGTCGACGCCCGGATACACCACCGCAATGCGCGCCGCCGGCACGCCCATCGCGAGCAGGATCTCGCGCGTGCGGTCGCTGTTCGCGATGATCTGATCGGCATGCCGCAGCACCCAGCACATCACCCGGTACTTCGCACCCTGTCCCGAGCCGGTCAGCTCTTCGCCGTGGGCATAAACGACGACGCGATGCCCGCTCAGCCGCCCCGCCAGCCAGGCCACCAGTCCTTCCGGCAGCGCGCGTCCCGCGTGGATGGCGGTATAGCGCCGGCGGAGCGCGCACCACAGGGTGCTGCCGAAGAGCCGCGCATACAGCCCCAGAGATTCCGGCCGCAGCCACGCCACCCGCGTCAGCGGCAGGCGGTGAATGCGCGCCGGATGCTGGGCATCCACCGCCGCCGCGCCCGGCACCGCCGCTGTGATCACCTCGTTGCGTTCACCGAGCCGCGCATAGACCTCGGCAAACCACACGGCAGTGCCGCCGTGGGTCGGGGCAAAGAGTTCGCTCACCACCAGATAAGACGCCATCACAACCTGCCTTTCAGCCGGGAATCGGGAGTGGAAGCGCGGCGCGGCGCGGAATCACGCGGGAGGTCCGCGCCAGTGGCAGGACCTGCGCGTCCAGACACAGCAGCAACGCCAGCAGCAGATAGAAGAAATCGAAGTAGGCGAGACCCAGAAACGCCCCGGCCGTCAGATAGCCCGCCAGCGACACCTGCAGCATGGCAGCGAGTTCACCGTCCCGGGCGCGCGTCGGGTCCTGCGCGCAGCGCCGTCGAATGCTGCTCGCGCGCCGCCAGGCCAGCACGATGAGGCTCAAAAACAGCAGCAGTCCGGGATAGCCGTGCTCGGCCAGCACCTCGAAGTAAATGCTGTGCGCGTCGTGCGCGCTGCCCCACACCAGCACTTCAAAGCCACCGCCGGTCAGGCGGTCGCCGGCAATCGTCACCGCATGGCGCCAGGAATCGATGCGGCCCATCGCCGAGCGGTCGCCTTCGTAGCTGCTGATGGTGTGCATGCGGTCAAACCAGGACTGCGGCGCGAACAGCGGCAAACCCAGCGCAAAAACCAGCGCCAGCACCGCCGGCAGCAGCCGCCGGCGGGCCTTGATGAACATCATCAGCCCCATCACCAGCAGGCCCAGAAAAGCGCCGCGCGAATGCGTACCAACCACCGCCACCAGCGTCAGCATCGCGGCAGCGTAGAGCGCATAGCGCGCCCAGCGCCGCGTGGCCTGCTGCGCCAGATACCAGATCAGCGGCGCGGTCATCAGCAGCGCGAGACCAATTTCGTTGTTACCGCCGATGAAGCCGCCGGGCGGCCCGTAGACGCGGTTCACCCCGCCGTGGAGCAAAGTCCACAGCCCGCCTTTCACGCCGTAAAACCCCAGCGACACCGCGGCCGTCCACACCAGCGCTTCGATTTGCGCACGGCTGCGGGTGAGCAGCAGGGTCAGCAGAATGCCGAGCTGTACCCGCCAGACCTTGCTCCACTGCACGGCGGCCGGGTCCGGGAACAGCGCTTGCGTGGTGCTTAATCCCATCCACAGGAGAAACAGCGCCAGCAGCAGCACTTCCAGCCGCGCCGGCAAGCGCCAACGCTCGCGCGAGACCAGCATGCCGAGCACGGTGGCGGCCAGCACCATGAAGGCAAACGGCAGATGGGTGGCAAAGCCCCAGGCCAGCCGATGCGGGTTCATCAGCCCCAGCCAGGTCCACATCACCACGCCCACAAAAGGCCGGCGCAGGATGAACGGCAGGCTGCCGACCACCACCAGCGTGATGATCACATCACGCACGGCGCGCGACCCCGTTCACCTGCAGGCGACCGAGAATCTGTGGCCCGAGCAGCCGGGTATACACCGGCACGTAGCGCGCGACGCTGGCCGACCAGCGTCGGTGATGTTCGACGAAGCGTCGCCCGGCCACGGCGAGCGCCGGCCAGCTGTCCGGGTCATCGAACAGCGCCACGATGGCGGCGGTCAGCGCGCCCGGCTCATCGGCGGCGTAAAGCATGCCGGTCACGCCGTGGCGAATCAGTTCGCCATGACCGCCCACATCAGAAGCCAGTACCACCTTGCCCAGTGCCATCGCCTCCAGCGGCTTCAGGGGCGTGACGAGTTCGGTCAGCCGCATCCGCCGGCGCGGAAAACAGAAGACGTCGATCAGGCTCGCGTAGCGGTCGACCTCCGCGTGCGGCACGCGTCCGGTCAGCACCACCTGCGCGCCGAGCCCCAACGCCGCCACCCTGGCCTTGACCGCGGCCTCGGTCGGTCCGCCGCCCACCAGCAGCACGCGCAGATCCGGCATTTTGGCGAGCACCGCAGGCAGCGCCTCAATCAAATCCATCAGGCCTTCGTAGGCATAAAACGAGCCCACAAAACCCAGCACCGGATGGGTGCCCAGTCCAAGCTTCGCGGCCAGCGCGCTATCGCGCGGCGCCTGAAACGGGAACTGCTGGCTGTCGACCGCGTTGGGAATGACCGTGATGCGGGCAGCGGCATGCCCGCGAGCAATCAAATCGGCACGCAAGCCTTCGCAAATGGTGAAGACCGCGTCGACCCCCGCCACCACGTGATTCTCCAGCGCGCGGCCGAGGCGATAGCGCAGCCCCTGCGGATGGCTGGTGCCGTGGTCAACCGCGGCATCCTCCCAGAAGGCGCGGATCTCGTAGACCACCGGCACACCATGGCGACGCGCCGCGCGCAGCGCCGCGATGCCGTTCAGCGCGGGGGAATGCGCGTGGATGAGGTCGGGCCGCTGGCGCAGGATCAGTTCGCCGATGCGACGCTCCAGCGCCTGCACCTGCGCCCATTGCCCCAGCAGCGGCAGCTCGGCCATCACGCCGCCCGGCGGCGCCGTGCGATGAAACACCAGCGAGTCGATGAAATCGGCGTCCGCGCCGGCCTTGCCCTGCTTGCCCGAGGTCAGCTGCAGCGTCTGCCAGCCGTGACGGCGCTGCTCGCGCAAAATCGCCAGCGAACGAAACGTATAGCCGCTCTGCAAGGGCAGCGAATGGTCAAAAACGTGCAGCACCTTCATCAGGGTTCTCCTCGCGGCAAGGTGGCGGCGGCAAAATCGGTGGCGAAGCTGGCGAGCAAGGGACCGGCGCAGGCACGCAGCCGGGAGCTGGCCTCGACCTGCGCGGATTCGTCCGCCAGCGGCACATACACCAGCACCGTCGCGCCGGCATTTGAGCGACCGCTGACGCGGGCGCGCAGGCCCAGCCATTGCACGGCGAGCGCATCGGCGACGAACTGGCCATCGACCCAGTACCACTGCCAGACCAGCGCCACGCGATCGCCGTCGCGCGCCTTCAGCAGGCTTTCACGCGCGCGAGGTGCGCTCGGCAGGCCGCTGTCGCGCAGTGTTTGCGCCAGCAGCCGCCAGGGGTCGTCTTTTTCCTGCACTAGCCGGCTCGCGGCGTGTATCAACTCCTCGCCCGGACGCTGGCCGGGGTACCAGGCCAACTGCCAGCCGCAGGACTGCTCGCCCTGCCGGGCGGCCCCGGCCTGCCGTTGCGGTGTGCCCACAAAATGCGGCTGCCAGTCGCCAAACGGCGGCGCGACGGCGTGCCAGCCGGCCGCCGGCAGCGCGGGCCGCAAGGGCGGCAGAGGCTGGGCATCGATCGGCGCCGCCAGCGGTAAAGCCAGCGGCCAAACGCATAAAAGCGCGAGCAAGGGCAGCCACTCCCCCAGCCGCAGGGCCGCGCCGTGCAGCGGCGGGCAGACCGTCGCCGCCGGCGGCAGTTCGTCGCGCCAGCGCCCGCCAATCGCCATCAGCAGAAAAATGATGATCCCGAAAAACACCCAGCCGTAGAGGTAGTGGTCGACGCCCAGCGCGAGGCGCATGTCGGAGAGGTGGGCAATCATCACGATGCCAAAGGCCCGGAACCAGTTCGCGACCAGTGCGACGGTGAGTGCGAGGAGCAGGAACAAGCCCTGCTTCCATACCGCGCGATAGTTGAGGTGAGCGAAGAGCGCGGCGACGGTCAGCGTGGCCATCAGATAACGCATGCCGCTGCAGCCGGTGACGACCGACCAGCTGCCGCTGGGAATGACGAAAAAGCTGCCTTCGCGAAACACCGGCACGCCGACCAGCCGCAGCGCCGTCACCACAAAATCTGCCGTATGTGAGATGAGCAGCGGCGTCAGCCCGTCACCGAGCGGCACTGCCAGCAGCAGGAAGGCGCAGGGAAACCAGGCCACCCGCAACCACGCCGTGCCGACCATAAACCACAGCGCCCCGACCAGCATGCCGACCGCCGCGAGTTCGGCCAGCACGTTGACCGCCGCCAGCGTCGCCGCCGTCCACAGCGCCCCCATCAGCAGCAGCACCGCCAGCGCCAGCGGCGCGCGGGCCACGGGCTGCGCGCACAGCGCCGCCCGCTGGCGATAGAGCAGATAGCCGGCGATCGGCGCGATCAGAAAACCGTGGGCGTAGGTCTCGGAGGTTTGCCAGACGTGGACCATCGCGAGCAGCGTGGGCTGATAGGCAAGCGCCCACAGCAGCAGCGTCAGCGCGGTCATCCCCAGCAGACGCAGCGCCTCGGCGTTGCTCGCGAGCTGTGGCCGCGCCGGCGGCAAGGCCAGCGTGCTCACGCCACCTCCAGCAAATCCGCCAGCCGCGCGAGGTTGCGCGGCCAGTGGTGATGCGTATCGACGTAGTGGCGGCCCGCCGCCGCCGCGGGATCTGTCAGGGCGTTCACCACGCGCGCGGCAAACTGCGCGGCATCGTCGGTGGCCTGCGCACAGGGCGGCGCGCTTGCGCCTAGCCCCGTGCAGGCGGCGGGCGTCGCGACCACGGCCAGCCCCATGGCCATCGCTTCCAGCACTTTGTTCTGCACGCCGCGCGCAATGCGCAGGGGCGCGACGGCGACCCGCGCGTGCTGCAGATAAGGCCGCGTATCCGGCACCCGCCCGGTCACTACCACACCCGGCAGGTTCGCCAGCTGCTGCACCACCGGCCCGGGTCGGGTGCCAACGATCCAGAACTCGGCGCGTGGCAGCGCGCACCGGACCGCCGGCCAGATGGCGTGGGCAAACCAGTTCACCGCATCGACATTGGCCCAGTAGTCCATCGCGCCGGTAAACACCGCCACCGGCACCGCCGCAGGATACGGCGAAGGCCGCGCGGCATCGGGCGCGAAATAATGCAAATCAACGCCGTTTTCTACCGCGTGGACGCGCGCGGCCGTGGTGTGCGTGCTGGCACAGAACAGCGCCGCTTCCGCATCCGTCACAAACACCGAGGCATCGAAGCGCGCCGCAATTGCCGTCTCGAAGGCACGCAAGCAGCGCGCTTCGCGGGCGTAGACCAGCGACATGGGCCACGGCTTGCGGGCGGCGTACTCGGCCCATTTTTCCGAATCGACGTCGACAAAATCGATGACCCGCCGCACTGCCGTCCAGTCCTCGCCCGTCACGTATTGCGCCATCGTGGACGAGAACACCAGCACGCGCTGCGGACGCTCGGCCCGCTGCAGCTCTGACACCCAGGCCGCGAGGCCTGCATCGCGGTAGTAGGCGAGCCCCAGCGCTTCGCCGCGCCACAAGGCCGGCAAACTGGCCAGCCGCCGCAGCCGCGGACTGATCGGCACCGCATGCACGCTCGCACACAGCGCTTCGAGCGCCGGCAGATGCGCAAGATCCGCCGGGTCGTCGACGAAGGTGCCCAGATGCACCCGATAGCGCCGCGTCAGTTCGCGCAGGATATGGAACGAACGAATCTTGTCGCCCTTGTCCGGCGGGTACGGCAGGCGATGGCAGAGAAAGAGCAGCGGTTCCATGCCTTAGGCCAGATAGGGTGAGACCAGCGGTCCCAGCCGGTTGGCGAGCGGTAGCGGCAGGTGCCGCCACACGCGGGAGGCGAGCGCCAGCACGCCGCTGTCGGCGCGCGGCGCGGGCACCGTCTGCGCCCGGCCGAGCTGGTACTCGTAATGCACCGGCGCGGGCGTGAAGCCCCAGTTTTTCTTGAACGCATAGGCGCCGCTATCGACCCGGCTACGGCCAAAATCGAAGCGCTGCAGGCCGGCCTCCGCGCTTTCGCACATCAACGCCCAGTACATGAAGTCGAAGGCCTTGTGCGCGCGTGCCGCCGGCAGCGCGCCGGCGTAATACGGCAGCACGGCGTCCTTGTAGACAAACGACCACACGCTGCTGAGCGCGCTGTCGCCCGCCCACACGGTGGTGATGCGCGAGCGCGCCCCAAACGTCTGCCACAGGGCCGCGAAATAGCGCGCCGGAAAAACCGGCGTGCCGAGGTTGCGCACGCTGGTGGCGTAAAGCGGCAGGAAGTGCCGCGGGTCCGCATCGGCGGTGCTGCGTAAATCGCTGCTCAGCGCCTTGCGAATCACCGCGCGCTGCTTGCGTGGAATGGCGTTCAGGTTGGCCTCATCGCTGCCCGCCAGCGTGCGGCTGAACAAGGCCCACTGCGCGCCCTGCGCCGGCCAGCCGTTGGTCTGCGCCACGGTGTGGCGGAGCTCAAGATAATCCACCCCCAGCTGGCGGGTCAGCGTGCAGGCCGCGCCCAGCAGCGCGGCGGCGGCATCGGCATCATCGGCCAGCAGCCCGCTCTGCACACAAAACGGCAGCGACACCAGCGCGTCACCAAACAACCAGCTGCGCACGCGCGCCAGGGGCAGCACGCCGACCAGCAGCCCGCCGCGACGTGCGAGCAAAAAATGCGTATCGAAGCCAACGCCCGCCCCAAGCACCTCGCGCCAGCCGGCGAGATGAAAGAAGCTGCCGTCGCGATGGCCGTCCACGTAGCGATCCCAAGCGCCCACGCTTGCCGCCTGCAGGGTTTCTACCTGCACCGGCAACGGCCCGGTGAACCAGCGCGGCGCTTCGCTCACAGAAACACCTCGTCGACCCGCGCCCAGCGAAAATCCGCCAATAGTCGATGCAAGCGCGCCTCCACACGGGACAGATTGAGGTAGTGACGAAAGCGGGTCTTGACCGGCACCGCCGACATCCGCGGCTGGGCCGGATCGATCTCCCACGGATGGATAAAGAACATACCGGGCAGGCCGTCGTGCTCGTTGATCCGTCGCAAGCCCCAGCGGAACAGCGCGTAGGGATAAAGCCGGAAAAAGCCGCCGCCCGCGCAGGAGAAATTGCGGCCCGCGAGACGCACCGTGGAAATCGGAATTTCGAGCACACCGGAGGCATCGCGGTAGGCCCGACGCGAGGCATCCGGCACGCCGTAACTGTCGTGGCGAATGGGCGCCAGGCTGGAGCTGTACGCGTGCCCGCTGGCGGCCAGCGCCTCGTAGAACCAGCCGCTGTCGGGCGGAATCGAAAAGGTGGGCGCGCGGTAGCCCCGCACCCGTTGACCGCCGGCTGCTTCCAGCACAGCACGCGCCCGCGCGAGGTCGGCGGCAAACTCGGCCGGGGTCAGACGGTCGACTCGCGCGTGGCCATAGCCGTGGCTGGCCAGTTCGTGTCCCGCCGCCACGATTGCTTTAACTAACGCCGGATAGCGTTCGCCGATCCAGCCCAGCGTGAAGAACGTGGCCTTCACGCCGTAGGTTTCGAGCAGCTCGAGGAGGCGCGTGAGATTACGCTCGATGCGACAGGGTTGGGCGCCCCAGCCGCTGCGCGGCAGATAGGGATCGAAGGCCGCCACCTGAAACCAGTCTTCGACATCGACGCTGAACGCATTGCGGATGCCGGCCGTCGCCGGCGCAGCGGCCTCAGCCATGTCGCACCAGGAACATGAGACCAATGGCCACCAGGCCCAGCGCGCTGCTGGCCAGCACCACGCGCGGCCACCAGCGGCTCGGTGCCGCGGGCGGCGGTGGGCTGGGCGACGCCGGCACGGCCAGCGATTCGGCCAGATTGTCGTAGGCCCGCTGCATGGCGGCGAGGCGCGCCTCCATGCGCCGCAAAGCCTCGTCCGCTTCGGGGGCCGCCTGCACGGCGGCGGCTGGCGCCGGCGCGACGGCCAGCGGCACCGGCGCTGCCACGCGCTCGCCCAACTGCTGTTCAGCGAGAATTTCTGCCGTCACCGCCTGCAGCCCGGCGAGATCAAGTTCGTGCCGCCCGTCGAGACTCGCATTCAGGAGCAAGCGGTCCATCAGGGTGTTGATGCGCCGGGGCACACCGGCGGTGAAGGCGAAGACCCCGCCATACACCGCGTCCTCGATTTTCGGATCGCCCTGCCAGCCGACCTTGCCCAGACGATGCCGTATGTAGATCTCGGTCTCGGCCTGAGTCAGCGGCTTGAGATGAAACGCGGCCAACACCCGCTGGCGCAGTTGCTCAAGGCCAGGCGCCCGCAGAATCTCGCGAAACTCGCGCTGCCCCAGCAAAAAGCTTTGCACCAGCGGCTGCCCCTGATGCTCGAAGTTCGACAGCATGCGCAGTTCTTCGAGCGCGCTACGCGGCATGTTCTGGGCTTCGTCCACCACCAGCAGCACCCGCTTGCCGGCCTCGGCGCACTGGCGAAAAAACGCTTCGAGCCGGTTCAACAATTCGCCCTTCGAGCCGTCCGGTGAGAGGCCGAACTGCGCCGCCACCAGCCGCAGCAGATCTTCGTCACCCACATTGCTGGAGACGATTCGCGCGGCCAGAATTTTCTCGCCGGCAATTTCGCGAAATAGCGTGTTGACCAGCAGGGTCTTGCCGGTGCCGATGTCGCCGGTGACGACAATAAATCCCATGCCCTGCTGCAGGCCGTAGCGCAGATAGGCCAAGGCGCGGCGGTGACCGGCGGCTTCAAAAAAGAAGCCGGGGTCGGGATTGATCTGAAACGGCTTGCCGCTGAAGCCATAGCACTGCTCGTACATAACGCCTCCCTTCAGAACGCCCAGGTCAAGGCGACCTGCACGGCGTTTTCGGTAAAAGTGCTGCCCGCGAAATCAGACTGGCTGTCCATCCACGAGTAGCTGACACGGGTGGTGGCGTGAGGCCCGAGTTGCACGCTCAGGTAGGGCGACACGGCGTAGAAATCGGTGCCGCCGGCGGGCTGCTCGAGCTCGCGCTGCTGGTAGTCGGCCGACACCCCGACGCTGACCCGCCGCGACAGCTGATGCCCGTAGTTGAGCCCGCCGCCCACAGCGGTTTCGTGCCGGCGGCTGCGGGTGGATTCCTGCTCCAGCCGGTAGACCGCGAGCGAGACCGAGTCCCGCCGGTGGGTGTAGCCGACGCTGGCATTCAGACGACGGTCGACAAACACGTCGTTGGTCAAACCCAGGGTGTCGATGCCCGCCGGCAGATCCGGGCTGATCCCGCTGTCGATCGGGAGCGGATTGCCAAACTCGTCGCGCCGGGTAAACGCCTGACGATCGCGCAGCACTTCGGCGGTCGTGCGCAGGTCTTCGTTGTAGCTGACCGACACCACGCTGTGGCGCGCGCGATGGGTGGCGATGAAGGACTTGGTCATGCCGAACACGCGGTGGCCGATGCTGCCGGAAATCGAGGTGCGCTCGCCTGGCGAATACACCAAGCCCACCGAACCCGTCGGTCCGTGCTGGGCCCGCTGGTCGCCGCCGTAGTCCTCGTCCTCGTAGCCCACGCTGCCGGTCAGCCGGAACCGGCGGTTGAGGCGATAGCCAAACTCGGCCAGCAGGCTTTGCAGACTCGAATCACGCCCCACGCCGGCGCGGTCCAGATCGCGCCGGCGGTAGGCCAGCGACCAGTCGCTGCGCGCAAAGCGCTCGCCGCTCGCGAGACGGGCCAGCCAGTCGTTGCCGCGACCCGTCCCCGCGTCGCGCGGGTCGTCGGTGCTGGTGTTGCTGAAGCCGACGCTGGCGGTGAGGTGCGCGAAGGTGCCGAGTTGCTGCTCGTAGCGTGGCGTGAGATCCCAGACGCTGACGTCGGCGCGATTGCTCTGCGGATCGGTCAGGCCGGCACGGTCGCGAAACGCCGTGCGGCTGCGATTGCTGAGCGCTCCGCTGCCGCTGCGCAGCGCCGGATACAGCGCGCCGCGGGCATCGAGAAAGAGATGCTCCGGCAGCACTTCCAGCGCCAACTCGCCGTCCAGCCGATGCGTGGTCCGATCGAGTTCGGCGTTGTCGTAGAACCACAGGCGCTCGGCGGCATAGTCGGCGTTGAGGCTCAGCCGCCTGCCCTTGCCGCGCACCGCGACACCGGGCACCAGCGTGGTGTAGAAATCGCCCGCCGGCTTGCGCTCCGACAGCAGCACGTTGTCGGTGTAGTTCTCGGTCACCGACAGACTGGGCACCACGCGCCAGTCGCCGGCCACCGCCGACTGCGTGACGCCACTCACCGCCAGGCCTATCAGCAGACGACGGGCAGGGAAAGAAATCGGCATGCCCTGCCCTCAGGACGCGGTCAGCGCAGGCGACTGGCCAGCGCCATAGGCGTAGCTGTAGCCGTACACGCTGCCCGCCGGGCGATGACGTAGCTTGTTCAACAACACGCCGGTGACTTCGGTGTGTTCGAGCGCAGCCAGCGTGCGCGCCAGCATCTCGCGCGAGGTGCGTCCTGCTTCCACCACCAGCACCACCTGCCCAATCAGCGGCGCAAGCGCCGCCGCGCCGGACATCGCCAGCACCGGCGGCGCGTCGAACACAATCAATCGATCGGGATAGCGCGCGGCCAGTTCACCGGCCAGCCGCACCATCGCCTGACTGGCCAGCCGTTCGGTAATCCCTTCACGCACCGTGCCCGCCGGCATGAAGGTCAGCCCTGGCAGATTGGTGCGCGAAATGACTTCGCCGGCATCCAGTTCGGGGTGGACCAGCAGGTCGTAGAGTCCGGGACGATTCCACGCCCCGAACAGCCGGCTCAGGTCCGACTTCATGATGTCGCTGTCGATGGCCAGCACCCGACGGTCGATTTCCATCGCAATGCTGAGCGCCAGATTCATCGTGGCGTAAGTCTTGCCCTCACCCGGAATTGCGCTGGTCAGCATCACCAGATTCGGCGGCCGCGTGCCGCCCAGCATGCCGGGCACCGTGTTGCCGATGAGGCGCCGTTTGACCTGCTGAAACTCTTCCGACAAGCGCGCCGCCGGGTCGCCTGGCACCAGATAGCCCAGCCGACGCAGCTGCGCGAAATCGAGCGTCAGCGCCGGGGCGCGTGTCGGCGGCATCGGGCCACCGACCGGGGCTTCATCGAGGACCGCGCTGGTGACGGGGGACTCCACGCTCGCCGGGGGCAGCGCGGCGCCGGTCTGCTGGCGCATGGCGCGTTCGATGATGCTCATGTCAGGGCTCCCAGCACGTGCTGCAAGCGCCCGTGCAAATTGATGTCGAGCAGAAACAGCGTGACCTGCGCGGCGTACACCAGCACGATGCCGAACAGCCCCGCGCCAAAGGCCAGCAGTTCATAGCGCCGTTGCTGACGGTGCTGCGGGCCCGCGGTCAGGCTGATCGCGCCCAGCACCGGCAGGCCGGTCATCTCACGCACATCGGGCACATCGATCACCCGCGGATTGAGCTGCGACAGCCCCACACACAGCCCGCCGCCCAAGCCGAGCCCCAGCACCAGCACAACGCTCGCCAGCAGCAGGCGATTGGGCCCGACCGGCAACAGCGGCAGCCGCGGCGGGTCGATGATTTTGACCTTCACGTCTTCCTGGCTTTGTTCTGCTTCCTGCGACATCAAGGCCTGTTCGCGGCGTAACAGCAGTTCGTCGTACTGCTTCTTGTTGACGTCGTAATCGCGATTAAGGCGCGCCAGTTCCGCTTCGACTTCGGGCACCGTGCCGACCTTCTTCTCCAGTTCACTGACCCGGCTCGCATGCGCCGCGACGCGCGCTTCCAGCGCCGCCACCTGCGCGCCGGCCTGAATGGCTTCGACCTGCAGTTGCGCGCGATAGGGATCGGCGGCCGACACCGGGCTGGCGACGGCGGTCGGCGGGCGTTTGGCGATCGCCGCGACCAGCGCGCTGCGCTTGGCGCCGAAGTCTTCCAGCAGCTTGCGCATGCCAATGACGTCGGGATGGCGGTCGGTGAAGTTCAGCAGCAGGTCGTCGATGCGCTTGTGCAGATCCGCGATCCGCACATCAAGCGCCGCGAGTTCCGGGTCTTCCGCGCTGCCCGGCGTGGTCGACGCCGCCGGACTGCCGCCCAGCTGCTGGTGCAACTGGTCGCGACTGCGGGTGGCCTCTTGCAGCTGTAGCTGGGCTTCATGCCACTGGCTGCGGGCGGTTTCCAGGCGTTCAAAGTAGCCGCCCTGCGCGCCGGGCATCACGCCAAGATTGCGCTGCTTGAAATCCTTCAGGCTTTCTTCGGCGCTCGCCAGCCGCTGCTCGTAGCTGGCAATCTGGGTGTCGAGAAACTTGCGCGTGGACGCCGTTTCCTGCCGGGTATCGCCCAGCGCCGACTCCATGAAGCGGTTCAGCAGTTCATCCACCACGGCCTTTGCCGTGCGCGGCACCGGATGACGAAAACTGATTTCGTAGATGTTGTCGCGGGTCGTGCCGCTGACCTTGATCGACTGCGCGAGGCCGGTGATCAAGCGGTCAAAATCTTCCGGGCTGTGGGTGCCCAGATCGAGGTCGGTGCGGCGTGCCACTTCCTCGAGATTCGGCCGCGTAAGCAGCGTGCGCCCCAGCAGCGCAGCGGTGTCCTCAAGCGTCGAGGAATCAAACGCAATGCCGCGCAAAAGCGGACGCAGCATGGAGCGCGAATCGAGATATAACTTGGCGCTGACTTCGTACTGGTCCGGGATGAGCAACACCACCGTCCAGCCAAGGGCGCAAGACAGCACCGCCGCGCTCAAGCCTGCCCATCGATAAAGCCACGCCATGCGCAAAAAAGTGCGCGTCGTCTGAAGCTGGTCCTGCATAAAAACTCCCGTCAGCCGGTGGGTCGTCGTTGCCTCCTCGCGAACTGTGCGCCGGGCGCTAGAACCAGGCTTCGGGAATGATCAGCACGTCGCCCGGCTTCAGCGGGACATTGGCGGAGATATCACCGTCGCGGACCAAATCGTCCAGCCGCACGCCGAACTCCTCTTCCTTACCGCCGGTCTGCCGCACGAGCACGGCGCGGTTGCCGCTGGCAAACTCGGTCAGGCCGCCGACCTGAATCATCAGGTCGAGCACCGTCATGTTTTGCCGCCAGGGCGTGGCCGCCGGCTTGACCGCTTCTCCGACCACCCGCACCTGATCGTCGTACTCGCCGGCAAAGCCGCCGACGGTGACGGTGACCAGCGGATCGCGCACGTAGTCGGCCAGCGCGGTTTCCAGCTCACCGGCCAGCACGGCGGGGGTCTTCCCGCTGGCAAGGTGTTCCTTAACCAGCGGTGTCGAGAACTTGCCGTCCGGGCGCACGGTGACGGTTTGCGAAAGCTCGGGATTGCGCCAGACGAAAATGTTGAGGGTATCCAGCGGACCAATCCGATAGGTCCAGTCGCTGGCCGCAATTTTTTCGCGCGGCGCAGTCGGCCGGGTGGGCGACCAGAGCTGGCCCGAGCAGGCGCCCAGACTGATTGCCAATAGCGCGATGGCGGGCAGTTTGCCCGCCGCCCCCGTCCTGTGATTGCTGTCCCGCATAGTGCTGCTCCGTGTTGTTCTGAAGGTCGATGGCGTGGATTGGACAGTGCGGGATCGAGGTCGGCGCGGCCTTGATCTGCCTCAGGCAGGCGCACATCACTTAAGACGCGCGCGCAAGCGTTCGGCGTCCTGGCGTGAGACGAAGGGCTCGTCGCCGGCCAGCGCGAGCGCCAGGGCCTCGCGGGCGGCCGCGGTCTGCCCGGTAGCGGCCAGCGCAGCGGCGTGGTGGTAGCGGATATCCGGGTCGGTAGGGGCGCGCAGCGCGGCCTGGCGCAGCAGCTCGATAGCGCGGGTGCTGTCTTTTTCCGCGAGCAGAATCCAGCCCAGGGTGTCCAGCGTGAGCGGCGAATCAGGCGCCGCCCGCCAGGCCGCCTCCGCAAACTGACGCGCCCGCAGATCGCCCTGCCGCCAGCAGGCCCAGGCCAGATTGTTCAGCACCTCGGCCGTCGCCGGGCCGGCTGCCAGCGCGCGCTCGTAGCGGGTAATGGCGGTCGGATAATCGCCGCGCCCGAGCGCCAGATCGCCCAGCCGGCTGTGCACAAACACGTCACCTGCGTGGGCCTCCGCAAACGCCAGCAGGCTCGCCTCGGCGGCGGCGGCCTGACCGGCCCGCGCGCTCGCGGCAAACCACTGCCAGGCAATTTGTCCCACCGGCTGCAGGGTCAGCGCGTGGGCATAGGCCGCGGCCGCTTCGCGATGGCGGCCGGCCTTCGTTTCGAGTGCACCCGCCAGCAGCCAGCCCACCGGTGCGCCTGGCTGGCGGGCCTGCAGGTCGACCACGAAGGTCCGCGCCGCCGGCAATCGATCCCGCGCGAGCAGGCTCGTCACCCAGGCTACCTGCAGCGGCGCGTAGCCCGGCGCCGCGGCCAGACCGTCGCGAAGACTGCGGTCAGCGGCGGCATCGTCGGCAATGCTGCGATAGAAGGCCGCGGCCTCCAGCCACCGCATCGGGCTCGCCGCGTCCAGCGCCAGGTAATGCCGGATCAACTCGTCGATCCGTCGGGGCTGTCCGGCCCAGTGCAGCGCGCGCGCGGCCGGCAGCAACAGCAGGCGTTCGTCGGGCAACTGCTGGAGCGCCGCCTCGGCAGCCTGTTCGGCAGCGGGTTTGTCCTGCCCGGCCAGCGCCAGCGCGATTAGCCCCAGATGCGCCGGCAGCGATTTTGCGCTGATCGCCAGCGCCGCCGTATAGGCCTCGCGCGCCGCCTGGCGCTCGCCCTGCACGCGTTCAAAGTCCGCCAGCGCGAGCAGCGGCGCCAGCGCGTCAGGGGCGGCGGCGGCGACGGCCCGATAGCTCGCCCGCGCGGCCGCCACATCGCCCTGCGCCAGCTGCAGATGCGCCAGATTTACCGCGGCCGGCAGGAAGGCCGGCGCCCGCGTCAACGCCGCAGTAAAGGCTTTCACGGCGGCAGCCGCGTCGCCCTGCTGGACCGCCAGCAGCCCCCGCAAATTGTGGGTCAGCGCGCTGTCGGGCGCGCGTTTCGCGAGCGCCTCGATGGCCCGCGCCGCGCCGGCCAGATCGCCACCGCGCAATAAGCGCACGACCAGCAGTTCGTCCGCCGGGGTTGCCCCCTCAGCCAGTTGCACCGCGCTCGCCAGTTCCGTCAGGCCCTGCCCTTCCTCCCCGGCGCCCAGGGTCGCCAGCGCACGGCGGATCTGCAGTCCCGCATCCGGCGGTCCCAGACTTGCCGCCCGCGCCAGCAGGGCTTCGGCGGCGGCGGGCTCGTTCAGCGCGAAATGGGCTTCGGCGGCCAGACTGAGCAGCCGGGGATCGGAGTCTCCGCCGGCCGCAGCAACCTGCAGGGCGATCGCCGGCTGATTGAGCTTCAGCAGTGTTTCGACATAGGCGCGACGCGCGATCCCGTGGGCGGGCTGCGCGGCCAGGCAGGCTTTCAGCATTTCGGCGGCCTGACTCTCGGCGCCCAGCGCGTGATGGCTGAGGCCCGCCAGCAGCATCGCCGAGAACAGCGTCGGCGCCACCTGCAGCGCCGCCTGCGCGTCGTCCAGCGACACGCGGGGCTTGCCCTCCACCAGCGCAATCACCCCGTGCTGGACCAGCGCCGCGGGCTGGCCGGGATATTCCTTGCGCAGGCGGGCCGCGTCGGCCGCCGCCGCCGTCACCTCGTCCTGTCCCAGTAATAGTCGCGAGCGCAGCAAGAGGCCGGTGAAGTCGCGGGGATTTTGCTTCAGCACCTCACCCCAGGCCGCAATCGCCGCCGGCACCTGAGCGGCCGCGCGCAGCAGGACGGCCCGATACACCAGGGCGTCGTAGTGCCCGGGTGCGCGTTTCAGCAAATCGTCGACGTCGGCTAGCGCGCCGCTGAAATCGCGTTTTCCCGCCTTGATTTGCGCCGCTAGCAGCGCGACCTCTTGCCCCGACGGGGCTTCGGTCTGCGCCCGTTCCAGCGTAGCGGCGGCGGCGGCCGGGTCGCCCAGCGCATGCTGGGCCCGGCCGCGCAGGGCGCGCACTTCGCCGCGCTGTGGCGCCGGCCAGCCGTCCTCTACCGGCACGGTTTTCAGCAGTTCGCTGAATTTGCCCTGCCGCCGCAGCGCCTGCGCCAGACTGAGCGCCACCGCCGGATCGTCCGCCAGCCCGAGTTCGCGCGCCCGGCCCAGCTCTTTCACCGCGGCCACCGCATCGAAGCTCGCGTTGTACAAATCGCCCAGCGCGGCGCGCAGCGCGGCGTCGTTGGGCAGGCGCTGCGCGGCGCTTTTCAGCTGCAAGACGGCGCCTTTGAGGTCACCCGCCGCGGCGAGCCGCGCAGCCTCTTCGCGTGCGGCCTGTGGGCTCTGGCTGCAGCCGGCCAGCGTGCCCAGCAACAGCATGATCCCGATCCATCCGGCATGGCGTGGTCCTGACATCCTGTACTCCTGACAGTTCTTGGGTGGCGGGCGCTGCAAGCGATGACGCGCCGGAGCCGGATGGTGGCCTGCAAGGCGCAACAGCACCTGATGCCGATCACACAAGCGACGGCGTGGCGCGACTGTCCAGATTTTTTACAGCGCAAACAGGCCGTAAAGCCGCGGGATTAGCGACGCGGCCGCGGGATTGCCGCCCGAACACCCGCCAGGCCTGTCAGGATTTTTGACAAGCCCGGGCAGCAAGGGCGTTTTTGAAATGCGTTTTTTAGCGGGTTTTAACGCGATAAAAACGGGTTTTTAAGAGATGGCACGGAACCCGCTCTACTTCTGCCGCGTGACGGCCCTAAGGCTGAAACACTCAATCGCGATAACTCGAGGAGTAAGCAAGATGGTTAAATCAAAAACACTGGGCACGTCGATCGCAGCCGCGATGGCGTTGGCCTACGGCGGCGTGGCATACGCCATTCCTTCACCCGGCGCGCTGGCCGACGCCTATCTGCGGGTCGACGGCTTTACCCTGCTGGCCGGCGACCATGCGGCGGGCCGCAGCGGCGTCGCGCTTGACGTCTACGATCCAATCACCAACCCCGGCGGCACGATCACACTCAACCCGGTGAACACGGTGGCCACCGTCAGCGCATCGCTGAACGGCGTGGATACCCCGCTCAACACCGTGACCGTCGGCCTTGGCGCACCGCTCAGCATCAGCTCTTCGCTGGGCTCGGGCTATGTTGCCTACTCCCTGTTGACCGGCAACCCAAGCTCGACCTGGGCGGGCTCAGCGACGAGTTCGAGCGGTAACGCGCTCAGCACGTCGTCGCCGGTGGATGTGCCTGTGCATTCGCAGGTCTCGATTGACACGTTTGCAACCAACGGCGGCGCGAACGGCCATCAAAACCTGCTCAGCACGTTCAGCTTCACGCTGGCCGCCGGGCAGTTGTTTGAGCTGGCCTTCGATGCCGACGGTTTCCTGCGGACGGCGCTCGGTCAGGACAACGTGGTAGCCAACGCCAGCTACTCGTGGCACGCCTTCGTTGACCGGATTAACGGCCCCGGGGTTGCGGACACCCGCATCCTGACCTGGAATCCGGATGGTGAATCGGGTTCGGGATATGCCAGTTCGCTGTGCCGCTCGACCACGCTCGACCCGGGTGGCGCAGGCAAGAAGGACTGCAACGAGTACGCCGATGCCTTCCTCATCAACAACGGCGTGGGCACCAATGGCACGGTCAGCGAGAGCCTGCTGGACGAAACCAAAGGCGCCTTCGAGATGGAGCTCTTCCTTGCCAGCGGCAAGTACACCTTCACCATCCAGCACAGCACCTCGGCTGACGCTGCGGTCGGGGTGCCGGAACCTACCACGCTCGCCCTGCTGGGATTGGGCCTGTTAGGCATGGGTGCCAGCCGACGCCGCAAGGCCTGAGGTACCAACGGCCCATGTGCCAGGACAACCCGCTACGGCGGGTTTTTCCTGTGCAAAGCGCGAGACCCCGATGACTAATGCACTCACCGCGATCGCGGCCCTGATGGCGCGGGAAGCGCTGGGTCGGCGGCAGCAGCCGCGCGGCCTGCCGCCCAGCGAGCGCCTCGACGATGCGCAGATTTTGCTGGCCATGCGCGGCGACGGCCGGGCCGATGGCCGGACCGCAGCGGGCTATCTCTATCACAGCGCGCGCATGACGCAGGTGCTGGCCGGTCGCGCGCGGTGTCTGGACCTTGGCTGCGGCAGCGGCGTGCAGCTGATGCAGGTCGCCGCGCTAAACCCGGGTGTTTCGTTTATTGGCGTTGACCGCAGTCCGCTCCTGCTGGCTGCGGCACAGGCCGATGCCGCGCGTCTGGGGCTGGCCAATATCAGCCTGGTGGAGGATGACATCACGCGGCTCGCGGGATTCGGCGACGCCAGCGTGGACGCCATCATCAGCACGATGTCGCTGCACTGCCTGCCAGACCGCGCCGCGTTGCGGGCCTGTCTGCAGCACATGGCGCGCGTCGGCACCGCCGACATGGCGGTCTATCTGGAAGACTTCGCGCGCCTGAAATCGCCGCGCTCGATCGACTATTTCATGAACCGTCACGCGCCCGCCGAGCCGGACGCTTTCGCCGCGCTGTATCGGGCGTCGCTGGAATCGGCGTTTACGCTGGATGAACTAAAAACCGAGCTTGGTCGGGCCCTGCCGCGCGCGGCCATCCACACCACCAGTCCGGTGCGTTTCCTGCTGGTCGCCCACACCGGCTGTACCCCGCTGACGCCAGCGCAGCGCGCCGTCTTTCGCGCCAGACGCTCGGCCCTTGCGCCGGCGCAACTGGCCGACCTCGACGCCCTGCGTCGGGCGTTTGCGCTGGGAGAATGGGGCGGCGACCCGTTTACCTGAGCCGCCGCGCGGCCCGGCCTCAGCGACGCGTTACCGCGAAGTAATAGTCCAGCGCGCGCGCCAGCGTGGTGTGGGTATCCGGTAGCCGCACGCCCAGCGCCTGCAGACGCGCCTGACTGTGGCTGTTCTCGAAGACCTGGCGCGACCCCAGGTAGTCGAGATACACCGGCAGGGTGTCCAGCGCCCGCCGGCGGGCAGGCGGCAGCAGCGGCGCCAGCCAGCGCATCAGGCGCAGAAACCAGCCGGACGGCAGGCGCAGCAGCGGCCAGGCGCCGAGGCGCCCTTCTCGGCGAAAGCGCGTGCGCACGGTCCGCTGCAAGGCCTTGAGCGCCAGCGCATGCTGCGGCCCGGCGCAAAGATGAAAAATCTGCCCGACGCTGTCCGGCGTCAGGGCCACCGCCGCAATCGCCGCCGCCACGTAGTCGTTGGGCACGATGTCTAACTGGGCCTGCCCCAGCTGCGGCGTCAGGCCGCAGGTTTGGCGACCGCTCAGAAATTCGCAGAGAAACTGGAAGATCTGGAAATGCGGTGTGACCCCGGTGCGCGAATCGCCCACCACCATGCTGGGGCGATGCACGCTGGCCGGCAGGCCTTGCGCGATCGCCGCTTCGATCAGGGCTTCGGCTTCGGCCTTGGCCTGCTCGTAGGTGTTATGAAAAACCCGCGTCTCGTGCAGCCAGCGCTCGGGCAAGGCGGCGCCCCAGCGCCCGCCGACGCCCACCGTCGAGACAAACTCGACTTTGCACAGGCGCGTGCAACGGCGGGCCAGCGCGATCACGGCGGCCGTCGGCGCCACCGCTGCCGCGCGCGCCGCCGGCAAAGGCTGGTTGAGGCGCACGCTCGCCGCGCAGTGCACGAGGTGCGTGCAGTGCGCGATGACCTCGGCGGTGTCTTCGCTGGACAAGCCCAGGCCTGGCGCGCTGATGTCGCCGGTCAACGCCGTCAGGCGCTGGTCCAGCGCCGACGGCGGCAGGCCGGGGTAATGATTGCGCCAGAAATTTTTAAGCTGCTCGAGGCGCGCCGCGACGGTCTGCTCGCCGCGCGGCCGCAGTAGCACCAGCACGCGCGTCGCCGGCTGCTGCAAAAGCACCGGGACCAGCGCCCCGCCGACGACGCCGGACGCGCCTGTAACCAGAAAGCAATGCATGGGGGGTTCCTCAGAGGACACACAACAGGAGATCGGGGGTGAGCCGCGTGCAGCCCGGTGGCGGTCTATCCGCTTCCAGCGCGGCGTAGAACTGGCTCAGCGCGTCCGCATAGCGGGCCGCTAGCGCCGGCCGGCGGAGCTTCAGATTGACCGTCAGAAGTTCATCCCCCGCGGTCAGCGGGCGGCGGTCGCACAGCACGGCGCCGGGCAGCGCGTGCGCAGGCAGGTCAATACAAACCAACGGCAGCGCTGCCGCCGCGCGCCGCGCCCAGGCCTCGAAGGCGCTGTCGACGCAGAGCGCGGGCGCGTCCTCGGCGGCAGGCGTGAGCAAGGCCACCACGCACTTCTGCCCGGCGCCGAAGACCACCGCCTGCGCCACGCCGGGTAGTTCGCGCAGCAGGGCTTCGATCGGCGCCGGCGCGACCTTGCGGCCGGTCGAGGTCTTGAACACCTCGCCCTTGCGCCCGCGCATCAGCAAGCGCCCGGCGGCGCTCCATGCGCCCAAGTCGCCGGTATGCAAAAAGCCCTGTTCGTCGAGGTCGGCGGCGCGCGACGCGTCGTGCAGATAGGCCGTAAAAACGCCGGGGCTGCGGACCAGAATTTCGCCGTCGGCGGCCAGCGCCAGTTCCACCCCCGGCAAGGGTCGGCCCACGCTGCCGAACTCGTAATCGTCCAGTTGATTGAGGGCAACCGGCAGGATGCTCTCGCTGAGCCCGTAGGCTTCCAGCACCAGCAGGCCGCAGGCATGCAGCCCCTCCAGCACGCGCGACGGACAGGGTGCCGAACCACTCAACGCGGCCCGCAGTGCGCCGCCCAGCTGCGCCCGGATCCGGCGCAGCACCAGCGCATCGGCCAGCGCGCGGCGCAGACGCAGACCGCCCGCGGGCTTGCGTCCGGCGCGGATCTGCGCGGCGTATGCCGCGCCGGTCGCGAGCGCCCAGCGGCCAAGCCGTCGGCGTAGCCAGCCCTGCGCGGCGATTTGCTGCTGCACGCCGGCGTAGAACTTCTCGTAGAAGCGCGGCACGCCGACCAGCCAGTGCGGCCGAATCTCCTGCAGGCGCGGCAAGAGCTCGCGCGGCTCGGCCAGCAGCCAGCTGCAGGCGCCGGCGGCCATGCCGCACAAATTGATCATGCGCTGGAACAGATTGGCCAGCGGCAACCAGCACAGCAGGCGGTCGCCGGGCCGCAGCTGCGGGAATGCCGCCAGGATACCGGTAACCGCGCGGCCCAGCTGCGCATGGCGATACGCAATCGCCCGCGGCAGTCCGGTGCTGCCGGACGTAAAAATGATCAGCGCCTCCGCCTCGCCCGCCGGCGGCACCTCCAGCGGCGGCAAGTCGAGCGCGAGCAGCCGCTGCGGCGTCCACCAGGGCGGGGCGCCGGGGGGCGAATGCGCATCGCTGGAGCAAATCACCACCTGCAGCGCCACCCGCGCCGACGCCGGCAGCTGCGTGTAGCGCGAGGGCTGATCGATCGCCAGTCCGGCGACCCCGGCGGCCGTCAGCATGGCCGCCTGTCGGGCCGGGGTCTCCTGCGGGTCGATGCCCACCACCGTCACCCCGGCCAGCAGGGCCGCGCACTGCAGGCGCTCCCAGTCGAGCCCGTTGACGGCAAGGATGGCCAGCCGCATGCCGGGCGTCAGGCCAATCGCGCGCAGCGCGGCCGCCAGCGCTTCGGCCTGAGCCATGAAGGCCGCGGCACTGATCGGCTGCCAGGCCTCATCTCGCCAGAACTGAAACAGCGTGGCGCCGGGCGTGCGGGTGGCCCGCGCCCGGTAGAGCTCGCAAATCCCGACCTCGAGCGCCGTGCCGGTGTTCATGGCGGCAGCACCGGGTCGTAAGCGCCGGCCGGCAGCGTGATCCGCAGGTCTTCTGCCCGCAGGCCCAGCCAGTCGAGCTGACTGCTGACGTCGCGCCCCAACCCTACCCGCCAGCGCACCATGGCGTCGACCAGCGGTGCCAGCACCCGCCACGCCGCGCGGCTCGCCTTGCCTTCGCGAATCAGCGTGCAGAACTCCGGCGCGTAGGGGTTGTAGCCAAAGTGAGCGAGGTCCGAGTACATCAGCAGCCAGTTGATCGGGTAGTTGCTGAACACCGGGCTCGCGTGGCGCGCATCCGCCACCAGCCCTTCGGCCACGACCTGCCGCATGACTGCCGCCTGGTCGTACGGCCAGGCGTGAAACGGCGCCAGATAGCGCGGAAAACGCGTGCCCGGCGGGTACTGCGCCGGGTTGAAAAAACGCCCGAGGTCGGCGGCGCAAAAATGCCCGCAACGGGCAAGTTCCGGCGGCGTCCAGTCGGTCTGCTCGATGAGCTTGCGCGAGAACTCGTAGTGCATTCGCGCCGGGTCCGGCTGGCCGGGCGAATAGCCGGCCAGCACCAGCGGAATGTCTTTTTCCAGCGCCATCCGGATCGCGTCGCCCTCGAACAGCGGCGCATAGACGTAGGACACCGTATACACCGCACCGCGGGCTTCCTGGTGGCGCAGCAGATAGGCAAACAGCCGGCGATAGAACTCGTCCGGCGGCGCGTAGGACAGATGGTCGATCGCGAGCCTGGCCAGCGTGTGCCGAATATTCCGCCAGGCCAGATCCGGCAGGTTGACGTTGACCGTGAACGCGAGCACCCGTAACCGGTACTCGACCGCCAGCTTGTAGAGCAGCCAGGCGCTGTCCTTGCCGCCGCTGAAAGGCACCAGCACGTCGTATTGACCACGCCCGCGACTGGCGCTCAGCGCGGCCTCCAGATCCGCCTCAAAGCCCTTGCGGAGCAGCTCGCCGGCCTGCGCCGCGGGGGCCTGCGGCGAATAGGCGCGACAGGCGGCGCAGACGCCCTCCGCATCCAGCGCCGCGCCGGGGACGGCAGCGGGCAACAGACATTCTCGGCAGCGCTTCATGGGGACTCTCCGCGGGGGTGGGGTTTCAGGCCGCGGCCCGCAGGCCGCAGAGTTCATCGATGCACCGGGCGGCATCGGGCAGCGACGCATAGCGCAGCCGCCAGGCGTCGACCGCCCCGGTCAGCGCCGCGACCGTCTCAAAGCCGGTGGCGCCAAGCAGGGCGTAGTTGAACGCGTGCTGGGTCAGGGCCGCGAAACACTCGGCCGGATGCAGGGCCTGCGCAGCGGGTACGGAATCTGCGCCGTAGTGCGGAAACACGACCCAGCGCGGCCGGGCCGATTCGCCCATGCGTTGCAGATGGACGGCCGGCGGCAGGAGATGCGCCACCCGGCCTTTGCGCGTGCCGTCGATTGCCGGCCCAAAGCGGGCCGTCGGGCAGCTGTTGGCAATCACGCCGATCGAATCGTTTTTGAGCGGGATGGGCCGTGGCAGCGAATCGAAGCGCAGCGCCTGCGGCCGCAGCAGCCCGAACTCATCCGACAGCAGGCGCCAGCCGTGAAGCATCAGCCACGCACAGAGCGTGCTCTTGCCCGCCCCGGGCTCACCCGGCAAGACCAGCGCCAGTCCGTCGCGCTCCAGCACAGCGGCATGCAACATCAGGTAGTGCTGCGCCCGGCTGGCGATGCACCAGTTGATTGTCCATTCCAGATGCGCCAGCAGGGCGCGCGCCGGAAACTCGGTGAAGGGCTGACCGTCTTCCAGCGCCAGGGTCCAGCCTCGCCGCCCGGGCCATCGCCACAGCGGCGGCGGCTTGAGGGTGATCACGGCGTCGGCAAACCCTTGCTCCCGCGCCAGCGGCACGTGCGGGTAATAGCGCAGCAGGTTCTCGGCCAGCAGGGTCGCGCGGCTGTGCAGGCGAACGACGAACGGCCCGACCTTGAGCGCGAGCCCCTCCGCACAGCGCCGGCGCAGGACAGTCGGTGAGAGTTCCTGCACGGTGGTCGGGGCGCTCATGGCAGCGGCGTCGCGAGGCCCAGCGCATCCATCACCCGCAGCGTGTCTTCGAGCACGCCCGGCAGATCGGGGTCGGGCTGGGCCGCGTGCGCGGCGCAGAACGCCGCCGCCAGCGCGTCCACACTGCGCGGCGCCGCACCCATCAGTTGCAGCACCGAGAACGCGGTGTGATTGAGGAAATGGGTTTGTCCGGAGCGGGGGTCGAAGGCGAACCAGGCCTCGTCGAAACGGCGCCAGCGCAAGGTCTCTACGGCTGCCGCCGCGGTCCAGCAAGGGGCTCTGCGCGCCATTCAGACCGCCGCGCCCCACAGCGACTTGAGACAGGCGCCGCTGAGGCTGGTGACCAATGCATCGACCGGTGCGTGCGGCTCGCCGACTGCCAGCACGCTGCCGTCGCGCGCGCTGAAGTGGACGATGGCGTAGCCCTCGCGGCAGGCGCTGGCGCTGCGGCTACGCGCGGGATCCAGCGTGCGCAGATTGTTGGGCGCGTTGATGTACGGCTGCTCGGCGGCCGGCACTTCCTCGCCGTTCGCCACGTAGCGCCAGCAGGCCCGCTGGTCGCTGCCGCGCAGGCCTTCAAAGTAGGTCGGCACGCCGTTCGCCGTGTAGCCGCGCACGCGGCCGCGCTTGTCGGTCACGGCGACCAGCTTGTCGTAGCAGGCGACCTTGTCGCGAAAAAAATCGTCCCGGTCAAAACGCAGCGGCGCGCAGGGCGCATGCATCACCGGCTGCCCGCAGTTCAGGCTGGTCCGGGCCAGCGTGCCGGCGTGGGCCGTGTTAAGCGTCATCACCGCCGGTAGCGCCAGGGCCGTGCCTTTGAGGAAGCGACGCCGGCTGCCTGCCGGCGGGGGTCCGTTTACATCCATGAAAACTCTCCGGTGCTGTGAAAGGGAAAAGCGGGTTTCTTGCGCCACGCCAAGCGGCGCAGGGTCGGCGGGTGGTTTGCTGCGCGGGCGGCAGGGCAAGGCTAGCGCTGCCGACCGACCTCCCCCGTTCGATCACCGCCAAGGAGTTTGTATGTCGCTGCGTCCGCTGTTTTTGCGCGCACTCAAGGACCCTGCCCTGCTCGCCGCTCAGCCGGCCGCCCACTGGCAGCACCTGCTGGCGCTGGGGCGCGTGCACGGTGTTTCCGGGCGCTGGCATCGCCAACTGGAGACCCTGGGCGTGCTCGACGCCGTGCCGGCGCGGGTGCGCCGCCATCTGTGGGCCGACCACGTCGTGGCGGCCGACCATGCCCGCCGCGTGCAGTGGGAGATTGACCGCTTGCACCGCGCACTTGACCCGCTCGAGATCCCTTGGGCCCTGCTGAAAGGAGCGGCCTACATCGCGGCCCAGCTGCCGCCCGCGCAGGGCCGGCTGGTGGCCGACGTGGACGTGCTGGTGCCGCATCAGTCGCTGTCTGTCGTGGAACGTCAGTTGCGACTGCACGGCTGGCAGATGCCGCCACAGACGCCCTACGACGCGCATTACTACCGCGCCTGGATGCATGAGTTGCCGCCGCTGCATCACGAACTGCGTGGGGGCACGCTTGATGTCCATCACACCCTCCTGCCGCTGACCGATCCCTTGCACCCGGATGGCGATGCGCTGCTGGCCCGACGGGTAAGCGCCGGCGCCGGGGCCGCCATGCTGGCGCCGCCGGATCTGGTGCTACACAGCGTCCTGCATGGCTTTCGCAGCGGTGAGTTCCAGCACGGTCTGCGCGATGTGCTGGACGTCTACGAACTGGTCAGCCACTTCAACGCCACCGACGGCGCCGCGTTCTGGGCGTCCTTGCTGGAGCGCTGCCTGAGCCTACGGGTGACGCGCCCGTTGCGGCTTGCGCTGGGTCAGGCCGAAGCGCATCTGGGACTGTGCGTCCCGCCCGCTTTCAAACGCGCCCTGCGGCGCGCCGATGTGCGCCTGCCGCCGGTGGCCCTGACCGCCGCGCTGATTAATCGGGTGCTGGTGCCAACGCTGCCGCCGTCACCCATGGCGCGCCTCGCCGCGCAAGCGCTGCGGCTGCGGAGTCACTGCCTGAAAATGCCTTTGCCGCGACTACTGCCGCATCTCGCCCACAAGCTCGCGCGCAAGCTGCGCCCTGACCCAGGCGCTGAGGTCGAATTGACGGAAATCGGCGAACCCGGACGCGGCTAGCCGGCGCGCGTTCGCGCAGCCCTGTTCCTGCGCGCCGTCATCCGCGCCGCGCAGCCAAGGTCTGGCGGATCGTCCACAGCAGATCGCTGAGGTCGCTCGACAGGCCTTGCTCGAAGCTGCTCGCTTCAAGGCCGTAGGCCGCGCGCTTTCCGTGGTGCTCAACCGGCGGCCCCAGTTGCTCGAACTGGATGCCGTAGACCCGCAGCCGTCGCGCCAGACGGGGTTCCATCAGGGCGAAAACGCGCGCCATCTGATGCGCCATCCCGAGCGCCGCCGCGCCTACGTAGAGCCCGGCGGCGATATGCGGAAATCCGCGCCGCTCGTCGTGCAGCGACTGCCCCGGATCCGGCCGCTCACCGTTGGACTCGCTGACCGGCGACAGGCGCTCGGCCCCGCGTCGGCGGAAATCACCAATGACCGCAGTGCGCGAGATTTCTGCCGCGTGAACCCGCCAGAACTCGCCGTGGCGGGCGGCCAGCGCGCGCGTCGCGAGCGGCGCCAGCGCTTCAAACGGAAACGCCGCCTTCGGGTCCAGCGGGTCGGCCAGCACCAGCCGCAGACAGCCAATGAAGCGTCCGGTCGCCAGATGCTTCAGCAGGCAGAAAATCGCGCGCCGGTCGTAGATGTCGGTTTCTTCCTGCGACTCCTGCCCACCGGCCGCTTCCCAGCCCAGTTCGTCGACATACACCCGATGGCGAATGCGGTACACCTCGTGGCGCAGGGCCTCGGTGTCCGCCTCGACAATTTCAAAGAAGCGGGAAAAATCACACACACCCTCAACCATCCGTGCGCCCTCGCGCGGCCGCTGCATCAGTGCAGGCCGTATTTCTTGATCAGGTGATAAACCGTGGGTCGACTGATGCCGAGCACGTCGGCGGCTTTGCCGATCTGCCCGCGGCTGGCGGCGAGCGCGAGCTGGATGGCGCCGGCCTCGGCCTCGTCGCGCACTTCACGCAGCGTGCGAAAGCCGTTGCTGGCTGGCGCTTCAAGTTCCAGATCTGCGGCTTCGATGACCGGTGATTCGGCCATGATCACCGCGCGTTTGACCCGGTTTTCGAGTTCGCGGACGTTGCCCGGCCAGGGGTGGGCTTCGATTGCCGCCAGCGCCGACGGGCTGAAATCGCGCACCGGCGTGGCCCGCAGCTGACGGAAGCGGCCGAGCAAACTGCGCGCAATCAGAATGGCGTCGCCGGGGCGTTCACGCAGCGGCGGAATCGCAATCGACAGTTCGCTGATGCGGTAGTAGAGGTCTTCGCGAAACAGCCGCTCGGCGATCAGGGTCGATAGATTTTTATGCGTCGCGCAGATGACCCGCGTATCGACCGCAATTTCCTCGCGCCCGCCCACCCGCTCCAGCACCCGCTCCTGCAGAAAGCGCAGCAGCTTGGCCTGCAGCGCAAGCGGCAGGTCGCCCATCTCGTCGAGAAACAAGGTGCCGCCATCAGCGAGTTCAAATTTGCCCTTGCTCTGGCGATTGGCGCCGGTGAAAGCGCCGCGCTCGTAGCCGAAGAGTTCGCTCTCGAGCAGGGCCTCGGGGATCGCCGCGCAGTTGATCGGCACGAAGCGCGCCGCGTGGCGCGGGCTGAGCGCGTGGATGGCGCGCGCCAGCACTTCCTTGCCCGTGCCGCTTTCGCCAAGCAGGAGCACGGAGGCATCGGTCGGGGCCAGGCGCTCGATCGATCGACACACCCCGAGCATCACGTTGCTGCCGGCGATGAGCCCGGCGAACGCTCCGTTGCCCGCGGCGGCCAGCCGCCGGTTGTCTTCTTCCAGCGCATACAGGCGCATCGCGCGTTCGACGATCAGGCGCAAGACGTCGGGGTCGACCGGCTTCTCGTAGAAGTCATACGCGCCCTGCGCCACTGCCCGCATCGCGACCTCGTGGTCGTCGTTACCGGTGACCACAATCACCTTGCAGGTCGGCGCCAGACGCAGGATTTCCGACAGTGTCTGCAAGCCTTCGGAGGCATTGGCCGGATCGGGTGGCAGGCCCAGATCGAGCGTAATGACCGGCGGCGGCTGTTGCCGCACCACGGCCAGCGTTTCTGCGCGATTGCTCGCGAAACTGAGTTCGTAATCAGACAGTGCCCATTTGAGCTGGGTGGTCACGCCAGGGTCGTCGTCGACGATGAGTAAACGTGGTCGGCTCATGCGTATGCCCCTGTGCGCTGCCCGGCGCTGCGGTCCAGCGGCAGCGTGATCTGGAAGGTGGTGCCGGCGCCCGGCGTGCTGGCCACGGAGAGCCGGCCGCCTACCGCGCGCACGACGTGCAGGCTTTCGTAAACGCCCATGCCCATGCCGGCCTTGCCCTTGGTGGTCGCGAAGGGCTTGAACAGCTGGTGCTGGACGAAGTCTTCGCTCATGCCACAGCCGGTGTCGGCGATTTGCAGCAGCGCCTGATCGGCGGCGCGCGACAACTCCACCCGGATACTGCCGTCCTGCGGCGTCGCGTCCTGGGCGTTCTGCAGCAGATGTTCGAGAACCGCGACCAGCCGCTCGGGCGCGGCCTGAATGGGCAGATGGTCGGCGGTGCTGACGAGCACCGGACGCGGCGAACGCGACTGCACCTGCTGCACGGCGGTGGCGGTCAGCGCGACCAGATCGCAGGCCTCGTTGGCGCTCTGCCCGGGCGCCTGCCGGAACGCGGCCAGCACCCGCGAGAGTCTGGTCGTTGCGTCCGCCACGGTGCGCAGGGCGTCATCCACAAAGGCGGGGTTATGCCGGTGACGCTCGGCATTACGGCCGACCAGGGCGAGTTGCGCGAGCACGTTCTTGAGGTCGTGGACCAGAAACGCCGAGAGGCGATTGAAAGCCTCGAACTGGCGCGCTTCGGCCAGCGCATCGGTCGCCCGGAGGAGCGCGAGATAGCCTGCGGCCTGACGGGCCATGGTGCGCAGCAGGTCCTGATCTTCAGCGGTAAACGGCGTGGGACTGCGCCGCTCGCCCAGCACCACCAGCGCCAGCAACTCGCCCTGATGCACCAGCGGCACCAGCGCCCAGGCGCGCGGCAGTTCAAGCAGCCAGCCGGGCCACAGCGCGTGCTCGTCCAGCGTGGCCCGGGCGGCCAGCGGGGCCATCGCCAGTGGCCGATCGTCGCGGGTGAACTGCACGATCAACGGATGATCCTGCGGCAGGACGGCGGCGGCCGGCGGCGTCATGACCCACGCCGCGTTGCGCTCGTAGCGACCCGTCGCGGTCTGCTGCCACAGCGCCGCGCCGGTGCAGTCGAGCACATCGGCAAAGGCCCGCAGCAGGCCTTCGCGGAAGGCCAGCGGTCGGTCACCCAGCAAGGCAAGGCGCTGGGTGAAGGACGCCCAGGCGTCCTGATAGTCGTGACGTCGGGCGTAGAGATGACGCGCTAGCCATGCGCGCAGCGCCGCGCGCCAGCTGGCTGACGCGAGCAGCGACGCCACGCTCAGCACCGCGATGAACGCGAGCACCACGCGCAGCGCCCCGCCCCAGCTGCCGCCGAAAGCTTTGGCGTAATAGGCGGCGCCCGCCATGAACAGCAGATAGAGCCCGGCGGCCGACAGGGCGGTCACATGAAAGGCCATCTGACGCGAGAGTTGAGGGCCGGCGGCGGCGCTCGGGCGGCGGCCCGCGCCGACCCACAGCAGCGGCACCGCCACCGCGTTAACCAGCCCGCGCGCGGTCCACAAATCCGGATCGAGCGCGCCGAACAAAGCCCCGTCGGCATATAGCAGGAAGTCATACACCCACAGTCCGCCCAGCGCGAAGCAGGTTTGCTTCATCGCCCAGCGCGTGGCATCGCGGGTGTTGCGGTAGAGCTGCTCCACCAGCAACAGGCCGAGCACCGCCAGCAGCATGAAGCCGGTGGGAACCAGCGCAAGCGGCAGCGGCGGCACGCCCGGCAGGCCTTGCGTGAGCAACAGGAGCATAAGCGCGAGCGCGAGGCCGTCGAGCCCGCGCCGCAGGCGGCGGACTCTGCTCGCATAATCGACGTCTGCCACGGCGCCAAGCACCAGACCGCAAACGACGCGGGCCCACACCCAGTCGCGCAGGACTTCTGTCGTCTGCAATAACCATAAGGCATCGATGGCGAGCCACTGGTAATAGCAGGCCACATGCAGCGTCCACCATGCGGCGCTGATCAGCACCGCAGCTTGCATCCACCTGGCACCGGCCTGCGGCGGCTGGCGGCGGCTCAACAAACGCACCGCCAGCGCGCTGAAAGCCAGCGCACCCGCAAGGGCAAACAAGGCGGCAAGCTGGGTCAGCGACATCTAGCGCGCCACCGCATGCCCGCCAGGCGCCGCCCCCGGCTTAGCGCGCACCTTTACCCCACAGGATCACCTGTGCGGTCTGGCACAGGATCATGAAGTCCAGCAGGAGACTGTAGTTCTTTAAGTAGTAGAGGTCGTACTGCAGCTTCTCGCGGGCGTCGTTGGTGGAGGCGCCATAGGGAAAACAGATCTGCGCCCAGCCGGTAATACCGGGCTTCACGCAGTGTCGCAGCGGGTAGTAGGGGATTTCTTGCGTGAGGCTGGCGACAAAGGCGGGGCGTTCGGGGCGCGGGCCGATGAGGCTCATATCGCCGGCGAGCACGTTGAACAGTTGCGGCAGTTCATCGAGTCGGCTCTTGCGCAGGAAGCGTCCCAGACGCGTGACCCGGCGGTCACCCTGCTGCGCCCATACGGCCTGCCCGTTGGCCTCGGCGTCCTGACGCATGCTGCGAAACTTGTAGAGACGAAACACCCGCCCGCCGCGCCCTACC